>RCND010000486.1_pt1 | contig 26203 bp, 22 predicted proteins | sample 2041351 | NCBI WGS metagenome assembly RCND01 (sample SAMN09708230, study PRJNA481090) | Marine sediment metagenome, whole genome shotgun sequencing project. | biome: marine sediment; feature: ocean; material: sediment; isolation source: Sewage treatment plant 12B marine sediment (STP12B) ... | reverse complement strand
TTGCTAACTCCATTATCTATTAAACCGATACTAATTCACAAAATAAGAGGTAAGTCCCGTTTTTGATGTTTGATAATATACTTGGCCAGTAATGTCGTCAACGGCGTATATAGGTTCACGGTCCTTTCCAAGGTCTATATCACCTTCAACTTCACCTGTAAGTTTACTTACTTTTAATAGGACCACATTCTTTTCTTTTTTTGACATGATAAACATAAAATCCCTTCCTTGTGTTGTGGCTTTAAGTCTAGCGTTTGCACGCTTAAAACCTTCCATAGCATAGCTAGAAGCCGCATTTCCTAATGCACCATAAGCGTCACCTATTTGAGATGCCATCTGCCCGGCAACAGCGTTTTCCTTATGTATGTCCACTTCCACAGCAGCTATACTTCCTGATACATAATAGGATGCGGCACTTATATAGGTTGCTCTGACGGATTCAGCATACAACAGTGCACGTTTCCAGCCTGCTTCTTTTGGAGCGGCATAGTATTCTTGAAAACTGAGGGACCCATCAAAATTAAATTTAGCAACATTCTGATCGGAATATAGAAAAATACCATCTTCCATTATTTCTAATTGTCTTGGGGTTTCCCTCCCGTCGAACGCCAACTGTTCATTCGATAGTTCATTAAGTTCTCCAGAGGTCATATCCACAACGTTTATCAATCCAGAACCATAATCGTAAGCGTATATTTTACCATCGCGCTCAGCGGTAAGGTTTGGACTGGTCTGAATACTATTTTCCCACTTTAGCATACCTGTATTCTGATCTAAAATATTCATGGACGAGGTCGTAAGATATAAGATTGAATTGGCTAGTGGTACAATACCTACCACGGTACCATCAACCTTTACTGGCTTTTCAAACGTTATGGCTCCAGTTATAGGGTCTAAAAAATTTAAAAAATCCTTATTATCCGTTCTTGAAACCAATAGAATACCATTGCCTGCATCTAAATAATCGTAAATTCCTCCTTTGATTTTGATACCACGGCCTTTCTTTCCCCAAAGACCTTCTTTGGTTTGATAATCAAATAGGTTTATTTTGGTACGGTTTCCATCATCGGGTAACACAAGTAGTCCATTATCTAAAAAGCTAACATGACTCAAGGCTCCTTTAACTTCTAATGGCGTGTCCCAAATCAAACTCCCATCATTGGTGTTATAGGCGTTAAATTGACTTGTATATTTTATTTTTGGTGTTCCGGTCGTTGTAGTCGCTCCTGTTTGCCCTTCCCTTTGGGTTCCTAAATAGAATACTTCACTTCCTTGAGGTTCATAATAACGAAGTTGAATGTCCATGTCTTGTGCCATGTTTTCTGCAGCTTCCTTTATTAAAGCCCCTAATCCTGTTAGATTATCTAATTGGGCATTTTCCTTCGAATTTGTATTTTTCCAAATAATAGTACCCGTGTCTACATTCACTTTGTAGTTATTGAATAGTGTTACAATAAGTAGCTCTTGGTTTTCAAGTTCATTTACATTGATAATACTTCCGAATTTTTCTTCTAAAGTCCAGGAAACGCTTCCATCGGACATGTTTGCGGACACCATTAATGGTTCTTCGCTCCAGCCTGTCCCTGCGACAAGAATTGTATTTGAATCATATAACAAAAAGTAGCTCGCAATCTCCTTAAGTCCCGCATCCGCAGAATTAAATACTTCTTGTCCACTAAACTGGTCCATAAGATGTAGTGTATTTTCGTTTGTAACAGTAAAAAATGGACTATTGGGAAGCTCTTCAAAAGCCGCTCTACCTAGATTACCATGAGCTCGCTTGCTCCAAACAATCTCGCCAGTCTCAGCGTCCAATCCAATGAGTCCTTCTCGTGAGCTTACTATAAGATTTCCCAAACCAGTGACCTCCTGCCATAGAATATCTGTTGGTATTTCTGTATTCCATTTTTCCTCTATTTGCGCAAATTGTAGAAAAGGACATAACAGAAAGAGGATAAAAAGTGATTTTAACGAGGTCATAGCTTTTGTTTTAGTCTATAACAACGTATCTAAATCTTATTTAGTACTATTTCATAAGACGTATCACTATGCAAAAACAGAGCTCACAAGATAATCGAGTCTAAATTCAACACACCTGGACCATGTATATCGTATTATGACAAGCGCTATTGAAACTGTTAACAGGACGTTATACGAAACTACTGTTTCTTGGATTTTGAATTCGAATCAAATGATTTATCTGGATATGCTGGTGGATCTGGCACCTCGCGTGGGTCTTCTTTAATTAACTTTTGAAGGTGCTGTATAGCTGCATCAAGTTGCGCATCTTGCCCATTAAAGGTAGCATGCGGTAAATTATCAACCTCAATGTCCGGCACAAAGCCATGACCTTCTATCAACCATTCTCCGTTATCACCGTAAACACCAATCATAGGAGCTCTTGCCAGGCCATTATCACTTAACCTGTTACCACTATTGAGCCATATTTCACCGCCCCAGGTTCGCGTTCCAATCGTAGTTCCCAAACCAAGTTTTTTAAACCCGTCTGCAAAGGCTTCCCCATCAGAATAGGTATTTTCATTAACAAGCACAACAATGTGGCCCCTAAAAGCATAGGGCATATTCCAATACGGTTCCCCTGCCCTTGCTTTCCAATACATCCAAGCTTTTCTAATTAATTTTTCTAGGATGAAACTATCAATATTCCCTCCACGGTTAAATCGCACATCTACGATTAATCCTGATTTATTAAAAATAGGATAGAACTCCCGATAGAATTGACTAATATCATTAGAACCCATAGCACGAAGGTGTAGGTATCCAATTTCATCTTCCCCTTTTTCCTCTACTTCTAAACGTTTACCATATTCCCAGTCACTATAACGTAGGTTATTTGAAGAGGCAATAGGGGTAACAATAATATCTCGAGAGACAGCATCCCGCTTAATCTTCAATCGCACTTGTTTGCCTACTTGGTTTCGAATAAGTGCCCCAATATCTATGGCTGACAAAGCAGGAACACCATTGATACTGGTTATAATATCGCCGGTACGAACATCCAAATACGGGTCATCTAAAGGAGATCTACCATCTGGATAGTCAGGGTCTACCTTATAAATATAATCTATACGGTACCCACCATTTTCCACATCGCGACTAAATTCCCCTCCTAAACTAGCAACCGCAATATTCTTTTCATCACTTCTCGTGTCGCCTCCACGTACACTGGTGTGCAATGCTGATAGTTCGCCGACAAAACGACCAATAAGGTCTGATAATTCATTACGCGTGGTAACCCTATCTACCAGTGGCATATATTTGGCATGCATCGCATCCCAATCCACACCATGCATATTTTTATCGTAAAAATAATCACGTTCCATGCGCCATGCATCCGTAAAAATCTGTTTCCAGTCTTCTTTAGGGGTAATGGCAAAACGCCATCCAGTTACATCAATCTTGTTTTTTGAAATATCTTTTAACTCACTCGTACCGGCTTCAACCATGTACATGTTTTTTTGTTTTAAAACCAGAATTTTTTCTCCATTACCCGTTAACTCATAGCTGTCAATATCACTAATGATAGTACTGAGTTCAACATCCTCATTTCCTATTTTTATAACGGATAAATGATCTTTGGCATTAAGTCCGGTTTCGCTGGAAACAAGATATATCGCTTTGGTATTAACTTCTAATTGACTGTAATTCCCTGCCTTAATAGGTACTTCTTGTATACGCTCTTTAATCCCGTTTTGGTCAATGGTTACTACCACAGCTTTTTCCTTAGCTTCGTCGGTATCTTTTTTACCCTTCTTTTTGGCAGTGTCACCGGTAATAGGTTCTTTAGAAGCTATCTCTAGCTCATCGGCTTGCCTAAAGGGAGATCTTGTTCCTTTTTGTAACGCTATATGATATAGTTTTTCACTGGCATCAAAATAGGGCTCTGGTTGTCTAGGACCCCATGGACTTCGGACCAAGGACGTAAAACTTCTATCCGACAGGAAATAAATAAATTTGCCATCTGGGCTCCATCTAGGACTGCCACTATTTGCTCTGTCCGTGGTAAGGTCAAAGGAATTTCCTGAATCAACATTATAAATCTTGATTTGGGCCATCGTATTGGCCGCATTCTGCACAAAGGCTAACCATTTGGAATCTGGAGACCATTCATATTCCGAAATGCGCTCTTGGTTCGTTGATATCTTTTTGCTTGTACCATTTTTAATATCAAGCGTATACATATTGTTTTCTAGGTCGGAATAAGCAATCCAACGTCCATCCGGTGAGGGTATTCCCCTAAACCGAAGCACATCACCATCTTTACTGATTTGTTTCTGACTACCCATACCGTTTGATGGCATGCTAATGAATTCAAACTCACCAGTCTCATCAGATAAGGTATAAATATCCTTTCCGTTAGATGAAAAAACTGCATCTCTAAACCGAACACTTTTATTTTCTGTAAAAGAAATAAAGCGACCGTCTTTTGTTGGCGCAACAAATACCCTACCTCTAGCGGTAATCACCACATGTTCTCCCTTTGCATCGGGGTGGACAGAAGTAACATACTGCATTGGATTTTCGTCCCATTTTTCTCTAAGTTGATCTAAATCTGATACCAAATGAATGTTGATCTTGTTGGCTTTGTTTGCCGTAACATTATACTGCCAAAGGTCCGCCCCCATCTGGTAAACAATATTTCCATTAGAAATATTCGCATAGCGAACATCAAATTCGGTATGTGTGGTATGTTGTTTTAAGTCTCCTCCAGTATCGTCAATTGACCAAATATTCATCGTACCATCTCTATCGGATATAAAATATACTCTTCCTTCAGACCACATGGGATGGTGACTTTCTCCTGTATGGTCATTGGTTAACTTTATAGCCTCCGTTGTCCCTTTCGTGAATTTATACAACTGCCTAGCCGTACCGCCTTTATATCTTTTGGTTACATTGCGATGGTACGCTGGCCTTACAAAGTATACAGTATTGCCCGTATCATCGAAAGAGGCTTCACTCGCCTGAGCTAAGGCAATTCTCGATTTTTCTTTGGTGACTAGGTCTATAGTGACCAGTTGATTATCCGGAACCTTAGCAAATGCTCGTGTTTGATAGACTACTCTACCATCAGGTGTCCATGTATTTACAACGGAAGCATCAGCCTCATAGGTCCACCTTACGGGCAAACCGCCCTTAATAGGCATGGTGTATACCTCGGTGGGGCCCTCATAACTAGCAGAAAACGCAATTTGAGTACCATCGGGTGAAAACGCCGCGAAACCTTCTTCTTCTTGATGTGAAGTGAGGCGCTGTGCCAAACCACCTTGCAGTGATACCGTCCATAAATCTCCTTCCGCAGAAAACACAATCGTATTGTTATGAATGTCTGGGAATCTATAATATCCTTCGAAACCTTGTGAAAAAACAAGTGAGGAAACAAAAATAGACGTAATGAAACATAGAACAATTTTAGGAACGGTGGAAGTAAACACTGGCGTTAGTTTTGATTAACAATAAATCGTTAACCTAAATGTAATCAACAAAACTTAAATAGAACTGTATGTTCATTATTTAATACCATTGTACCTTTGGAACTTTAACTATGGAAAAGAAACATGATCATTATAGAGCATACAAACCTGTTGGTGTATTAAGTCAGATTACATCAGGGGAAGAACGCCAATTGCGAAAAAAAAGATTTTTATCGGAGCTGTTTCAATTTCCAGAAGGCACCATGCCAATTGGCCGTTTGGATGAAAAATCAGAAGGTTTACTACTTCTAACTACCGACGGTAAACTCAGTAACGAAATTAACAGCAGTAAAATAGAAAAAGAATATTACGCACAATTAGATGGCGTTATTACGGAAGATGCCTTAAAACAATTAAGAAAGGGCGTTACCATTGGTGTCTTAGGAAATACCTACACAACAAAATCATGTTTGTCAGAAATGATAGCACCACCAGATTTTTTACCAACGGCGCATCAAAAACTGCGTATTGGCGTACATAGGCCTACATCTTGGATTTCCATTAGTATAACCGAAGGAAAATTCCGTCAGGTACGTAAAATGACAGCTTACGTAGGCTTTCCAACCTTAAGACTAGTTCGTGTACGTGTTGGGAAAATTACTGTGGAAGGGCTATCTGAAGGAGACGTTGTGGCGCTTACAGAAATAGCACTTTAAGCTTTGGGTTTCGATGAAGAAAACCTAGAAAACAGGGTTAGTTTTTTCTTCGTATTGATGAAATAAACACCAGTCAGTAATACCAAGGCTGCAATGGCCGACTGTGTCGTAATCTCTTCATTTAAAAAGTACCAACCTAAAAGCATAGCTATAATCGGATTCACATAGGAGGAAGTCGCTACCTTTTCAGGGGAAACGGAACGTAATAAATAATTAAATGAGGTAAAGGCTACAATACTGCCGAATATGATTAATAGAAACATAGACCATTTCACAGGTATGCTCCACTCTAAAGGAGAAATCCACTGTTCTCCTAAAACCAGACTAATTATAAAAAGTAGTATTCCACCTGTTACCATTTGGTAGCCCGTATTTACAAAGTAATTGGAAGGTAAATCTGCCTTACCTACGAACAAACTTCCATAGGCCCAACTTAGCATACAAGCAAAAATAAGGACCATTCCTAGCACGGCTCCTTCTTGGTTGATAATTTGTTGTTGACTAACCAGCAAGTAAATGCCGATAACACCCAAACCTACACCAACCAAGGACATAGGCTGAATTTTTTTATTTTGAAGAATAAGCATTAGCAGTAGTACCACCAAAGGCTGTGCGGAGATTTCCAATGCGGCAAACCCGCTATCTACATACTTGAGTGCCCAGACCACTACTCCGTTACCGAATGTAAGGAACAGAAAACCAGCAATAATGGTGTTTAAAAACTGTTTTTTAGAAATTTTTAGAGACCGGCCAGAGAGTTTTGAAATTAAGAATATTAATAAACCAGCAACAACAAAGCGCGTACCTGCGAGCATAAAAGCTGGCAACTCGCTAACCGCTATTTTGTTTAATAAATAGGTGGCTCCCCAGATAACATAAATCGCAAAAAAGGCCAATACGATAAGTAGGGTATTTCGTTTGGCCATAATATTATGTTGTGTTAACTAATAACAGCTAAGCAATTTTCTTTACACGAACGGCATTCATACCCTTCATACCTCTTTCCAACTCGTAAGAAACTTTATCGTTTTCAAAAATCTCATCAATAAGTCCACTTACATGAACGAAATATTTTTCATTATTTTCTGAATCGATAATAAAACCAAATCCTTTTGAAGAATCGAAGAAAGATACTTTACCACTTCTTACTGGATCAAACTCCTCTACATCACCCTCTTCTTTCTTAGGAATACCCAACACAATGTCCTCTGCTTCTATCTCTACTTTCATAGACGGGTCTGGTGGGGTATCCACTAGGTTTCCGTTGAAATCCACATAGGCCATAGGAATCCCAGAAGTTCCGTTTTCTTTTGCATCTGCCTTTCTGGCTAGCATTTTCTTCCTCTTTTCTTCGCGCTTCTTTAAACGCTTTTTTTCTTTTTCTGTTTTGTTAAATGTTTGTTGCGATTTTGCCATTCGTAATTTTAAATTTTTAAATATCCTTTGTTATCAGAGAAATCGAAGTAAACTGGTGACTTGTAGAAAATGACAAATAAATAGTTGAGTCTATACTATTTGTTAATCTTTAAGGTCATTGCGAGAATATTCTGCATCCCTTTTTAACGGTAACAAAGATACATTATGTATTTGGATTTTGAGGTATAATCCTTTGGTATTGGTACATGTATCCAATTTTTAAGTTTTGTTATACCCAATAAAACGATTTAAGTAGGGCTACCCTTTCATTAGCTTTATCCTGATTTATTGAGTATTACGCTTAAAAGTAATGTGCAAAGTCTTCATATTTAAATATAAACAGCTGGAGTACTCTACAGTATAAGTATGAAAAATTATATACAACTATTTTATTTTGAGTCATTTTTTCTATGTTTAAATATTCCCTCGGTACGGATTATGCATTAGAGCCCCTTTTTATACATTGTGCTTTACCAAAAAACGTACTACCACGTCTTTCAAACTAAAACTAATAACAAGATAAATCATTTAAAAACGAACGTATAAGAATTTTTACCAGATACTCCCCAACCGATTCCAGAAGACATTCCTTTTTTTCCGCGGTTAGGAATAGCAAAAGCGTAGAATAGCCCAAAATCAGGCAACACATTCACTAGCCTACACATCAATATTCTATTCATCAACAAGCAAAAACCAACAACAGGAAAAACCTACCAGAATGATATCTAGAAATAACTTACAGCTAAAGCATTTCATTCGTTTACTTGAGGTTCTTGATTATTTTCTCTGGCGAATATCGAGATAACACGTAGTATTTAGTAAATCGTATACGATTTACTATCTTTACCACATGGCTAAAAAAATAAATTTACGGGACCAAGTGCGCGACTATCTCCTAAAAGAAATGACTAAAGGTACGCTAGACCTAGGAAAAACTATAAATCTAGCGGCAGTATCCAGAGCCTTGAACTTGAGCGTTACGCCTATACGGGAAGCATTAGCGCAACTACAGCAAGCACATATTATAAAAGCGGTGCCCAACCGAGGTTTTATTATTGCAGAATTAGACGTGAAGGAGGCGGAAGATTTGTACGACCTCGTGGCGAGCTTAGAAGTTATGGCCATTGAAAATAGGGAGTTCAGTGAGACAGATATCATTAATTTAAGAAAACAACAAGACGTTTTTGAAAATGCGGCAAACGCTATTGCTAGAATTCAGGCAGATATGGAGTTCCATAGATTACTCACCCAAGGCTTTGAGAACGAATTGGCACTTCAATTACTTTATGATTTAAAAACAAGAGTTTTCTTTTACGAGCGCGCTTTTATGTCAGACGATTCGTTTTACAATAAATCTGATAACCAGCATGAAGCCATTATTTCCGCTATTGCCGATGATAATGTTCCCACAGCGTCCCTCCTATTAAAAATGAACTGGATGCTGATTTTGAACTATATTCAGAAAAAATTGACTGAATAGAAAAGTACTATTTTAAATCTTCTAAAAGTAAAGCCGCAGAATCCGTAATCTTCTGATAACTTCTGTAGCCCCATCTTGAGAAAAAAAACACCCCTAAAAAGGCGATTAAAAGACTTATCAATTGCGCTATTTTTAATGGTATTAAGAACACATCTTTACCATCAAAAATTTTAGTAGTTGTTGGAATAATTAAAAACATCATAATAACAGATAGCGTAATACTAATCTTCTGTAAGCGTAATAATCTAGTTTTTAACTTTGTATACCTCACTAAATTTTCCTTGTATGTTCCCTTAAAAATATCGAAATCTTGAATTTGTTTTAAAGCGGTAAGCACTAATATGGGCATTATAATTAGGAAACTTAAACAAAGTGTACCACATGCCTGAAGATACCAAGTATCCAATTTGTTGAAATTAACTAAAATAAGTACTGCTACCCCAAAACATAGAACTGTCCCGGCCTTTTCGTAAGTACTAATTTTTTTAAACTTGTTCTTATACTTGGTACGTGTCATCTCCATTATAATGTTATTTGTAAGTTTCTTTTGTGTCTCTAGTTCCTTACCCATTTGGGTCCAAGCTAGTTGTAATTCTTCCAGTTCCATAATCCTAGGCTTTTACAATATTATCTTTTAATTTTTTTTTAATACGTGAGATTCTAGTCCCTACGTTAGAAGCTGACAGTCCTGTTATCTCTGCTATTTCGCCATAACTTTTTCCTTCCAAGACCAAAAGCATTAGCCCTTTTTCTAACTGATTCAAGTTTTGAATATAGGAATGTAACATGGCTAAACGCTCTTCGTAAATAACATCTTCAGAAGGCATTCCTATAACAACTCCTTCTGACAAGGGAGCTGTTACAGTATATCTTTTTGATTTCTTTAAGTGAGTAATAGCTGTGTTCATACCCACGCGATACATCCAGGTCGTAATTTTTGATTCTCCTCTAAAGGACTCAAAACACTTCCACAACTGATACACAATTTCCTGAAACAGATCTTCTCTATCCAGTGGCGTATTCGTGTATACGGAAGCAACCTTTATAAGCAAGCCTTGATGCTCTTGTATTAATTTGGTGAATTCTGTCTCACTGGCCATTAGATGCTTTGATTTACTTAATATGTGTCACTATGAACACAAAAATCACATAAAGTCTAAACTGATTTCACTATTGATATACAACATGCTTAAATATAGCACGTTATATTGCTAAATTTATCTTATGCAATTCCTAAATAAAGAAATAGAAGCATTGACCAAAAGAAAAAAGACCCAGTCTCTTATAAAACCGGAAATCTCATGTGGTATTTTTCAGGATGCGGAAAAATTAATAGATACTAGGCCAATCAACAAAAAAAATGATTAACCCAATTATTCGAAAAGCGAAGCATCAAGCCCAGGTACTAATTGTAGTGCGTTTTTATAGTACACTTTTTTGAGTACCTCATCGGATAGGTTTAAGCCGTACATTGACCAAAAAGCATGGTACTTTTTGTAGTAGGGAAAGTATTCGTCATTACTCTCTAACACTCTAAAATAGGTCGGAAATTCTTCCGGCTTCCAGCTATCCTTACCAAAAAGTATTCTGTCTTGGTACTTGTCAAAAAACGCTCTTGCATTTTGAGGTTGTCGTCCTAATTCCGCTATCACGGCAGCAATCCCTACATACATATTAGGCATTTGGTCCATAAGCGCACCTAACTTTCCTAAATTATTGGCATACCAGCCCATATGTGCATTTATAAAATTAGTTTTTGGATGCTTTTTAAACACATTATGCTGTTCTTGTATAATTTGCTCCCAAGGTGCAGGGTCGGTAGCAGACCTTTTTCTCCTTGGTCGTGTCTTTAACTCTAGCCATCTTTCATTACTACTATCCATATCATCCCAAAAAGATTTAGGATCGGCAGCATGAATAAGAACAGGAATACCTAGTTCACCACATTTTGCCCATACCGGATCTAAACGCTCGTCATCTATGGCGACCCTATTACCGTTTATGTCTTTATAGCGTAGTCCTAGACTTTTAAATATTTTAAGTCCCCTTGCTCCGTTTTTTACGTCTTTTTCCAACTGCGCTGCCGCTTTAAGGCCCCAATCATCCGTACCTACACCTTCAAAATCTACGTTAGCAAAAACCACAAAACGATTAGGAAAGCTTTTTTCTATGTTATCGACCTTTTCTTTTAAACTGGCCCCTGAGCCACCACTAAGATTTACCATGATGCCTTCGTTTAACCTCTCCATGTCTTTAATTAGGGTTGTTAGTTTTTCAACGGACATATCCCTTTGATGGCTGTGTATATCTATGAATCTAAACTTAGCACTTTTAATCTCCTTGCTGGATACTACTAATGTTGACGTAGGATTGTAATCCTCAAAACTCATCTCTTGCGCCACTAGTGATGGCACAACTAAAAGGAGAATTATTGCGCTAAGGAGACTGTTTTGGTAAAAGATATTTTTATTCATTTTTAGTTCTTGTTATGCATTTGGTATAGTGCGGTATATGTTTCCGGAGTATCGATATCTACAATCAGTTCACCGGCATCCAAAACTAACATTTCATCTTTGTATTTGGACATCAGGAACCGTGCTCCATAATCTTCCTTCAAATGTATCAATTCTCTTGCTAGTTCTACGCTGAAAATCGCAGGAACACCCGATTTATTTGAATATTTAGTTGCTATAATGCATGCGCTACTCGTTTTGAACAATTCTATTAGTTCTGTAAAATATGCACTAGTTAGCATAGGTTGGTCTGCTAAACAAATTAATATACCATCGAATTGATGCTGCTGTTTTAAGACATAATCAATTCCGCAGGATATACTACTCCCAAGTCCGTTTTGCCAACCTTTATTTTTAATGAGTGTTACTGGCTGAGAAGCCAGATCTGAATGGGTCTTGATGAATTCTGAATTTGCACCCAAGACCATAAACAGATGTTCTTTCTGAACCTTTAAGAGGGTTTTTAGGGTATGGACCAACAAGGTACTTCCTTTCCAAGGTAACAACTGCTTGATGCCTTTCATCCGCGAAGACTCTCCAGCAGCCATTATTAAAACAGCTATGTTTCCCGCACTATTCAATTGTGAATTCCCTGTTTTTTGTCTCGCAACATCATGGGTTGCTGATTTCGAATAACAGCAAGTATTTCAGAAAGGATAGCAACTGCAATTTCCTCAGGTGCTTCAGCACCTATATTGAGTCCGGCCGGGCCGTTAATCATATCAAAAAACTCAAAATCATCTTCGGGGTATAGCTCCATGTACTCCCCAAATAACTTCTCCCGTCTTTTGGTAGGGCCTAACAATCCAAAATACATGGGGTTCGAGTCTTTAAGCACCTTCAAGTATTTTAAATCCTTTACATAACTATGCGTCATAAGTACCACTGCTGTCTGGCTGTCAATCAGATTTATGGGCAATGCTTCAGATGCAACATTCCATAGTTCATGTATTCCTTCGAAGTCGCTCAGAACTTTATCTTCTTCTGGTACAGTTGCAACAATTACCTCCCACCCAAGACCAACGGCCAGATAGGATAATTTTACGGCATCATGTTCACCGCCAATAATCACTAATTTATATGCCGGCTTCATTTTTTGATTAAAAAGTTCCATTTTGGAACTAATATTAAAATCAGCCTGTATTGGAAGATTTGAATTGTCAATATTAATATAAGAACCCAAACCTTCAAAAACGCCATACTCCTTTTTGTATTGAGAATGTATCGTAAAATCAATTCTATCTTTAAACGCATATTGCAAGGTTTGCAACATACTTTCGTTTACATCAAAAGGCTCCAATAAAATAAAGAGAATACCTTCACAGCCCAAGCGAAACCGCCCGTCATATGTCATCATTTTAGCCACACCAGTTTGAAACACACTAGCTGCTTGGAATACTACCTCCTTCTCTACACAACCACCGCTTACCGCTCCTATCAAGGTTTCGTTCTCACAAATAAGCATACGTACCCCTGGTCTCCTGTAAGAAGACCCGTCCAGAGCCACAACCGTAGCCAAAACAGACCTAAGTCCTTTTTGTTTATTAGTTCTGAATCCTTCTATTATTTTTCTAAACTCGTGCGTCATAGTTCACAAGTTATTAAATTTTAATTGATGTATTCTTTTTTCAATTCAACTTTATAATTAAAATCCTTACTTATTTAACCAGTACGTGAATTTCAACGTAAGCCCCCAGTTTCGACTTGCATAAGGCTCAATAAAATAGTTGTTGGTATACACCAAGAATAGGTCCGATGCAGGACTGTAACGCCATTGGAATCTAGAATTTACATTAAGGTTACCCGTTTGTTCATTGTATTGGAAAAGATTGGAAAAAAACACTTTATTGGTAAATGTAATATCCACTTCAGATCCAACGAGCCAAAACTGTGATTTGTTCCAAGGTTCTGGTAAATTAATATGATTATAATTCACATTTGCGCTTATGCTTACATAGGGCTGAAATCGATACCCTAACTCCGTGGATAAGCTTGTACGGTTACCATCCAAATAATAGCCACCCAGCCTACCCGCAAAATTATAGGTAAAAAGGCTCTGTGGTCTGGAATTAAATTCCCAACCAAAAGCATTCCAGTTATGCTTGGTACCTGTCGCCAACTCTTCTTTACCTAATCTTGTGGGGTCAAAAGGTGAAAGTAATTCAACATAATCATCTGAAATAAAGAAGAATAAATTACTCCGATTTATAAAGTTGAAATTATATACTAAAAAATTAGTGCGGTCAGTTTGCTTAAAGGATTCATTAAAAAAGTACTTAAAATTCAATACGGGTCCGTGACTTACCAGTTTGCTTTTTTTTGGAAAAAAAATATGACCTGCAGAGGAACCAAAACTAACATATCCAGTACGAGGAACAAAACCCACTTCTGCCGTGTAATCTTCAGCTACCCATTCCTGTTGAAAGCCCCAATTCCACTTTCTACTGTTATAATCTATATTAGCAGCCTGTGTAACGCCGTTACCTTTCTGCCCTGGGCCAAAGGACTTTAAAAAAAAGGCCTTCCCGTTCCAAAGATTGTTGGACGATGCTAAATTATATTCTACACCCAGATTTCTATTGAATTTAGGGTACAATGCTTGTACTGAATCATTTTCGGTTGGATAATTAATTGACTGTTTATTCACGAACATCAGACCAATATTAGAGCGTTTAAATACCTTACGTTGTAGCGAAAGAACCCCAAAATTTTGACTGGGTAGCCCTGTTGCATCTATACTAGACGTTTGCATGTTCAATAGGCCTACACGCCAATTTTCGTTCAAATTACCACTTATACGCGCCCCTGCCTCTATGGGCACACCAAGACCTATCCTACGAGAGAAAAAGGGACGAATATTATCATACCCGAAATTTGCAAATAAATCACTGTTCTCTAAAAAGAACTGTCTTCTCTCAGGAAAAAATAATTCAAAGCGATCTAAATTTGTGACTTGCCTATCAACCTCGACTTGTGAAAAATCAGGATTTATCGTCAAATCAAGATTTAAAGATGAAGTAAGGCTGAATTTTACATCACCTCCCACTTTTACCTCATATTCAGAATTCTCATTATTTTCTAGGTCTTGGGATACATTACCTAATACATAGGGAATAATAGAATAGTTGATTCCTGGAGGCGGTGGCGGTTTATCCCAAACCAAAGTACCGGTGTACGCCAATGATGCAGTAGGAAACTGTCTAGGTATTGGGGTCCAGCTAGATTTTTCACTCGATTTTAAATCAAGCCGACTAAAATTAATACCCCATTCTGTTACCCCAGCTTCATATCGAATCGATTTGAACGGCAGTGCCATCTCAAAAACCCATTTTTCATCATTTTGTTTAACTTCAGAAATCCATTTGGTATCCCAATTAAGATCTATTTTTCCACCAGCGAACATGGTGCCATCCCATTGAGCGCCTGCAGCATTGCTACCAAAAGAAAAACCCGTAGTTTGGTTATTAAATGGATCCATGAACAATAAAAAGTTGTCATTCTTTCCAAAAGCAAAATCTCTTCGGAGAGATTCTACAAAATTCTTACCTTTTTGCTCATTATAAAAAATAGCTAATAGATAGATGTTTGTGTCGTCATAGGCCATTCGTATTTCAGAAGTATTTACTGCAGGACCATCATCCATGGGCAGCACCATAAAAAAATCCTTAGCCACATCAGTATCGCTCCAAGTAGAATCATCCCCTACACCATCTATAGTTATTGGCCCGGTAGCTCGTTTTATGTTTAACCGAAATTGATCATTTTTCTTTTGGGACGATAAGCAAGTAACCAAAAAAAGCATTGAGAATAATAAAACTGTTTTTTTCAACTGTTTTTAATTGTTTGGCTCTAAATTACTGCACTTCGAAGTAGAAAACAACATAATCAGCTTATGGTCTTTAACATTCTTTAACACAATAAATAAAACTACCGATAATTTATAAGCGGAAAGTGCGTTAATTTTGTTGAACAGAAAATATATGATTATGAAATCGTTCTTTAGAACTTTTACTACCCTTTTAGTTATCTCCCTTATTGTTTCTTGTGGAAACGCGGATGATGATATTGATTTCAACTTGAACCAAGGCGAAGGCCTTGGCGAAGGAAAGCCTGTGGACGATTGTTTAGGTCTAGATGAGGGTGAATTGGTACTATCCATACAGGACCAGTTTACAACAGCTCCTGGAAAGGTGTCCATTTTCTTTAAAGTCTCTGATACCGACGGCAATCCTGTTTCAGGATTAACTGCGAATCAATTTACCATTTATGAACAAGGAAGGAATGATGATTGTTTTAATACGATATCTACCTCTGAGTCCTTTGCGCGTATTTCGCCTAATTCGCAAATATTCAACAATAATACCTTATTGGTTTTAGATTTGAGTAATAGCGTTTTGGACAGTAGCCTTGAAGAATTGAAAATCGCTAGTGCCAGTTTTGTAACGAATGTAATGCCAGAAATACCACAGGAATCCAATCAAATGGCTATCTACTGGTTTGATGGTGAAGATAAATTGCACCTGCTCAACGAGCTTACTTCTTCTAGGTCAGAATTAATTGCTTCCATAGAAGGTATAACAGATGATATAAGCTCTGATCCTTCAACAGATTTATATGGAGCGGTTATCAAGGTTACAGATATCGCTTCTGATCTTATTAAATCGACTACGGAAAGAGACAATATTGGTGCAGCCTCGGTAGTTATCTTTACCGATGGTACCGACCAAGCATCTCGCTTTACGGAGACTGCAGCGCTGAAGAAAGTAAACGAAGCCAATGCAAATATTTCCTTCTTCAGTATAGGGTTAGGTAGCGAAATAGATACACAAGTATTGTCTGATATTGGAAAGACAGCCACCGTATTTGCGACTAATAAGGAAGAATTAGAAGACACCTTCAACGATATTTCAGACAAGGTATCCGAAAGGGCCAACAGTTTTTACCTATTTGAATATTGCAGTCCAAAACGAGATGGTAGTGGTGAGAATAATTTAGCTATACAAGTAAAAACAGGTGCTAGAGAAGGGGCTGTGCAGACGAAATTCGACGCCAAAGGTTTTACTGGAGGGTGTGAATAAAAGAAAAATTTCATTTAAAAAAGAGGCCTATAGGCCTCTTTTTTTGTGTAAAATATTTAGTAGTCAAGATACTAGTAATCAATTATTCACGACTCATAATAGCAAAGATTTCCAAAAACACAAAAAATAAAAAACGTCCGTTCGTCGATTTTTTCCGTAAATGGGTTTGAGAACAATTCATATAAATCTTAAATAACGGTAAAATGAGAAAAACAGCAGTAGTAGGAATAGTTTCCATAGCCCTTTTAGCTTCATGTGTATCCAAAAAGAAATATGTAGCCTTGGAGGATAATTTGTCCCAGACCAAAAGTATGCTAACCAAGACGCAAGTAGAGAAAGAAGAACTAGAAGGTAAGTTCGCAAAAATAGAAGCACGTGTAGCAGAATATAATTCTAAAATAAATTCCTTAAAAGAAATTAACGATACGCAGTACACTTCCGTTGGTGATGTTGCCGTAATGAGCAATAATACCAAAGCTAATATGCGTAAGGCCTTGAAAAATGTTGATCCAGCTAAATTGGCCCTAGCAACAACACTTCAAGATTCTATGAATTTGGCAGTATCTTATAAATTACAACAATCTATATCCGACACTAACGAAGACGTAGATGTGAGTATAGATAAAACTGTGGTGATGATTAATATTTCTGATGAACTATTATTCAACACCGCGAGCTATAAAGTAAGTAACAAAGCGGACAAAATCCTTAAAAAGTTAGCTGAGGTCATTAAATCCGAGCCAAGTATGGAAGTTATGGTTGAGGGCCATACAGATGCAAGAACTATAAATACGCCCATGGTTACCGATAACTGGGACTTAAGCGTCAAACGTGCAACTTCTATCGTTCGCGAGCTACAGAAGCAGTACGATGTAAACCCAAAGCAATTGATAGCCGCTGGGAGAAGTAGTTACTTGCCTTTAGCTGAAAATGATTCTAAAGAGAACATGGCCAAGAACAGAAGAACTAAAATCGTTATCCTTCCTAATTTGGATAAATTCTTTGCCTTATTGGATTCAGATACTTTGTAGAAAGTAGATTAACAACGAATAAAAAGGGAAGCAAAAGCTTCCCTTTTTTTATGACGTATTTAGAGATGTTCCAAACAACAATCCGCCGTTATAAACCAGATTCTTATGTCTTTTATGTAGGGTTTTGTTATTCTTAGTTGTTATACTATTGACCCCAAACAAAAATCAATGCACATCCTAAAAACTTTGATATGAACTTTAAAAACTAGAAATCATGGATGTATTCAACGAAATTATCAGAAATAGTGCCTTAAGCTTACTTTCTACCCTGTATAAGAACTTGGTATTACTACTCTTTTCTGCCATCATAGTCACCTTATTCGCTATGTTGGTTATTCTATTACGTTACGGTTCTCAAATGACCCTACAATTTGGTTACTAAAATTTTCATCTATAAATCATCGCATTCGGTATCGTAGGCATTTGTTGTTTTAAATCGATTAGAAAGCCGTTAATAACTGCATATTCCAAAACTCCATTTTTCTCAAGAAAAAAGGTTGGATTAACACCAGGTTGTAGTCTTAATTCTGGAACTTCATAGGCTTTACTAATCATATGAAATGAAACTGGCGAATTTAAAGCGGAGATAGGAATATCGGCCATTCTAAGATAGCCATAGCCATTCTTTAATAATTCCATTGGATTTATGTCTTTCGCTACTGACATCCCATCTAAAACCCCGGGATATACCTTAGCCTGCTTAATAGTGTGTGCACTAGCATCTAAGGTTTCATATCCGTAATATGTGGAAAGGTCACCCTGATCTATAATCCGACTACTATACCAAAAACTATTATGGTCTTCATAATCCACTTCCATTTGATTAATACCCAAGTCCAGAGTATAGGTGTTTCCAAGGAGCTCGTATGTGGCACCTAAAATCTTTAAATCAAAAAATTTTCTATCGTTCTCCGGTATTTTTTCATATTCGGATATGGGAGTGTCGATATAGTTTTGTTTGGCTATGGTGTAAATAGCAGAGAGAATGGATACATAATTAAGTTTTCTGATTTCCTGTTTCTCCGTATCGTTTGGGTATCCGCCAGATTCAATTAAAATAGTACTTGTCCCCCATTTCTGAATATTATCCCCAAATGCTCTAGGTTCAAAATCATCATTATACCGACCAACTTGTCCCGGTGCATACTGTTGCAGTATATTGTTCATAAACACAATAATCTTCATAGCGTTAGCGCGAACTTCGTTAATGTCCTTCTCATAATTATAGGCTGGTGCTAAATAGGATATCGTAGCAGGTTTATCTGTTCGCTCTGCATTGTAATAGGTACTTTGGTCGTGAAGATTAAAGCCGAAATCGGCCTCTAGGCTATCACGTACCCTTTTCAATGTTCGACTTTCTGGTGATTGCAAACGCAAGGCATCCCGATTTATATCAATACCTAACAAATTTCTTCTTTGAAACAATTCCGCCCCATCTGGATTTAGCATTGGAAGAAAATGAATCGTAAGGTTTTCCAATATAGCTTCCTTCTCTTGTTTAAAATCAGGACTATCAAAGAAATTTAGTATATCAAAAATAGCCTGTGTTGCCGTAGGCTCGTTACCGTGCATTTGTGACCAAAGAAAAACACTCGTTTCTCCTGTGCCCAGACTAATCAAAGACAAGCTTTTTCCGGCTATAGAACTACCTACTTTAGTGACCTTAAATTTTGAATTTATGTCGGCCTTGGTAATCAAAGGGGCAATTTCAGCATGCTTTATTCTCCTTTTATTCAAGGATTTCTCCTTATAGGTTTCATAAGTATCGTACAGCTCGGTGGTTATATCCTGTGTCTGACTTGTTCCAAAAAAAGGAACAAAAAAAGTAATAAAGAGTGCTAAATATTTCATTATGATAGTTGATTTGTAGCGTGATGTAAAAATAATATAATCCTATCGAAACCTATGTTTAGGATCATGCTATGATTTTGGCAAGGGTTTAAAATTTAGATCATCGACTGCTTTTCTGACCTTTTCCATAAAATCGTCTCCTGGGTCCGTTTTTACGGTACGGTAGCCACTATCTTTCTCTAACCAAAGCGGGTGATTTTCAAACAGCGTATATTCATAATGACCTATCAAATAATCAATATCATATTTGTTTGACAAATAACGCACCAACCAAATATTCGATTTTAATTGGGCCTTAGTTAAGGGCTGTCCAATGTCTCCCCCCACATTCTCCACGCCAATAGCACAATGATTTAAACCAATGACATGCCTTGCCATAGTGGTTTCTGGCAAAAGTCTATAAACAGTACCATCACGATCTACCATAAATTGAGAAGACACATTTAAACCACTGACAGTTTTAATATCAGGTCTCCAATTAGGCAGCGTAGCATTCTCAAAAGCCTCATATGATTTTTGAAGCGTTGGAATAACAGTCCAGTGCAAGACAATCATTTTTGGTGTTATTTTCGGACTATCGACTTCCAGACCATAGCGCTCTTGAAGGTACTCAAGTGTTAAAAGTTCGCGTTCCTCATCGAAAACTATAGGTTTATCCACAATACGTATGGCCGATTTACAAGACGACAGCAACAAAGCACTAATCGCGAACACTACTACTATTCTCATTTTTCAATTGTATTTAAAGTATCCTTTCGTACTCCGTATGAAATTTCTATTTTTCTTCTGCCCCAAGCTTTAGCCTTTTCTACATTTTCATCCATATAAATATCTATGCGATTTCGCCATCTTGGATGCATTTTATCCTTTACGATGTAAACACCATTAAAAGTATCAATTTTGACTAAGGTATTGTAATCCAATCCTTTTTTCAAAAGATCTCTGGAAACTGCAATCCAATTAACACCGGGCTTAATGGAATCTCCCCATGCGGTAATTTTAGGATGCTCATAGGATGTTTGTCCTGGGGTAGAATTATACGCAGTAGCCGTTACCGTTAAGGGTATCCAATGATACGGGTCTTCTTGTTCAACGAATTGCTTGCAGGAAAAACACAAGAAAATCGCTATTGAGAATAAATAAGCTTTGCGCATACTACACGTTTAGGTTACATATCAACCTTTAAATGTTTTGATTTATATATTTCCGATGTCCAAAAGATACATTTTTTTTGGAACTATTTAAAACATGTCGCTTTAACGTATCGTACTCCCCTATTATCGTTTTCTATTCGAGAATTCATGAGTTTTGACTAATTTTGCATGGCTATGGAAAAAAAGAAAAAACCAGATTATATTGTTTTTGACGAGGAGACCCAATCCTATAACGGAAAACTACTACCTTACTCTAGCAGTGTAGCTGCGCCAAAGATTACACCACCAGATGTTACTTCTTGGAAAAACACCAATATCGTTAGCGCAAATAATCAATTTCAAGCGCAATATGAAGCGATACAGGAAGAATACAAACGCTTAATGAATGATTTTGAGCTAAACAATTTGGTGTACAGTGCCAAGTTTGGTTTTGAACCCATAGTAGGCAAGACCTATCACTTGTATCAATCCAAAGACGAGAGTACTTTCCTATCCTTGATTTTACCTAATGAATGTAATTTTAAGCATTTGGGCAGTTTTAAATTAGGGCCAAATAGAACTTGGGAAAAGTTATAGCCCTGGCAATGCTACGTAGCTAGAGTCGTCTGGCATCATTTGAAAAGTTTTAGCTTTCCACTCAGCCTTGGCCTTTTCTATCTTTTCTTTGTTATGGGAGACAAAATTCCAGTAAATATGCCGCTCTTCTAGAAACGCTTCGCCGCCAAAAAGTAATACATGTGTATTGGCTTCCACAATGATTTTACACGTATCAGCGACTTTACTAACCAAAATATTTCCCTTACTTATGACCGTTTCACCTACTTCTATGCTCCCATCAACAATACATATACCTATTTCTCCTTTTAAATTATCTAAGGTATTTAAGGCATAACGCTCTTTTGTTTTTAATTCAACCATAAACAAGGGCGAATGCACAGGAACTGGAGATTTTCTACCAAATCCTTCCCCAGCAACCAAGGTAAAACTCGCAGCGCCATCTTGCCAAGTGGGTAAATTTTTTGCTTCAATATGATGAAATTCAGGATCTATATCTTCTAGATGTTTTGGTAACGCTATCCAAATTTGATAGCCATGCGCTGTAAATCTTGCTCCATTCCTAAGGTACTTTGGAGTGCGTTCTGTATGGGAAACACCTTTACCCGCAACCATCAAGTTTACAGATCCCGATTGTATCACCTGTTTTGTTCCAATACTATCCTCGTGCATCAATTCTCCTTCCAACATATACGTAAGGGTAGAAAGACCAATGTGTGGATGTTGATCCACATCCATGTAGGTTTTTGGACCTAATATGGTAGGCACCATGTGATCAATAAAGATAAATGGACCTATCATTCGTTTCTTACGAAACGGAATTAATCTGCCTACCAAAAAATCACCAATATCCCTGCTGCGTTCCTCAATGATTAACCCGATGTTCGACATACTTCCATTTTTGTTAAATTTACAAAAATGATAATTTAAAAAACATTGAAAAAAACAAAGTTCATTCTCCCAGTTATCGTCGCTCTCATAGGTTTTATAGTATGGAAGAACTATCCCAAACTGAATCTCATCTCAGGTTATTCAGCTAAAAATATGGCTTCTAACCATTTTATTGCCAACAGAGCATTAACTGATGTTCAGAAAAAAGACAATGACATGCCTTTGGTAAAACTGGCAAGTTTACAAGAATCCGATAGTACTTCTGTTATTAGTTCCGTTTATGGACTTATGCCTCGGGAAAGTATTTACCGGGAGGGCCTAGGTTGTGTGCTGATTACTGATGACTACAACAAATCGCAAAAACTACTGAAACCAAAACGAACTAAAGTACAGAATGTAAAACCTTTCCCTTATGGAAACACAGGAAGAAAAGATACCGTTTTTGAAAATATTGATTACGACCAAGTCAACCTAGCAGTAAGCAACGCTTTTGCTAATTATGAAACACAGAAGACCCGAACAGTACTTATTGCATACAGGAATGAAATTATTGTAGAAAACTATAGTGAAGGTTTTACAAAAGAAACCCCTATTTTAGGATGGTCTATGACCAAAAGTGTTTTGGCTACGCTGTATGGTATTTTAGAACACCAAGGAGAAATCTCAATGGACTACCGACCCTTTGCCGATGACCTACAAATGAAAAATACGAAAATCGGCATCACCCTAGACCATTTATTGCGAATGCAGAGCGGTCTGGCATGGGAAGAGGACTACACCAAAATCTCAGATGTTACACAAATGCTATTTCTTGATACAGATATGACACTAGCACAGGCCAAGAAACAACCAATCGCCCCACCTACCGAAATATGGAATTACTCTTCGGGTACAAGCAATCTTTTATCTGGGATACTACGCAATCAATTCCAAAAACATCAAGACTATTTGGACTTTCCCTATACTAATTTAATTGATAAAATAGGGATGCACTCCATGCTATTAGAGACGGATATGGATGGTAATTTTGTAGGGTCTTCCTATGGATGGGCGAACACTCGGGACTGGGCTAAATTTGGTCTTTTGTATCTAAACAAGGGTATGTGGAACGGAGAACGATTATTTTCGGAAGATTGGGTTAACTATATTACAAAACCAACCGCACACTCTGATGGCGTGTACGGAGCGCATTTCTGGTTGAATTCTGGCGGTAAGTTTCCAGATGTGCCCAGAGATATGTTTTCCGCTAACGGATTTCAAGGTCAGTATGTTTTTGTAATCCCATCAAAAGACCTGGTCGTTGTTCGTACCGGCTTGGCAGAAGACCCAGAATTTGATGTGAATAAATTTTTGAGTGAAATTTGTGCAGCGGTTAAATAGGAGAATGAGAAGACATTATTGATTTGGCCTATAGGATATAAAGCAGCAAGAGCTTGGTCATCAATTACCACGGCTATAAAGACGTGACAATTAAATAAGCTCTTGTCTGACCACTAAAAAATTCTTTGTTTAAGCTTATAAGACCCCTCTTTTTAACGGTAAATACTGCACTTTCTCCTATACACCACAAAATCCCCTAAGTTCACAACAAATCTTTCTCAAACCTGAACTCCTACCCTACCTTCACAGTGTAATAAAAACGAATTAAAATTTTTCATTTTCATATAGTGTTCTCGTAAAAGAGTCTAGTCTTCACAGATTGGACTCTTTTTAGTTTAAGGTATTTTTGTATACAAAGTATGTATAGCTCTATCTAAAACTTTATGTAATACCTTTTTTTTAATCTTTATTCACCCTAATTGTAATTCTTCGGTTGGTAATTATAGTGCCAACATTTACAGTTAATACTGCTGTAGAAGAAAATAGGATTACACAGCTATTTGCAGCACTACTAAGCATGACTCTATAAGAGGAATTATTCAGAGCTAAAGGTGGTCTTGTTATGGTTAAAACTACACTACTTGTTCCGTTGTATATTGTATTGTCAGATATATCATTCCACTGAATACCATCAAAAAGTTGCCATTGGTAGACATCAGCTTCAGATGCAATTACCTCTAGGGTTCTAGCGCAACCTGTACAAATGGTAACATCACTGGGTTCAGTGATAATAGTAACATTTTTTACTTCTTGAAAATCAAAAATACTATTAGTATTTAAGTCATTAGGTACAGTATATCCATCTGTATTTCCTATCACTAAACCATTTGTAGTATCATAAGCAGTGCCTAAAAGTTCCCCTATAAGGCTTAAACTTTGAGAAAAACCTGCTTCTTGAACATCATTACATGCATCACCATCACTATCGAGGTCTATAAAATCTTTTGCACCATCATTATCTGTATCTTCAGTTTGGTACAAAAGAGCTATAATCCCAGAATCAACAACTGTTTCTATACTATCATAAATACCATTAATACCAACAGAACCATTACTTAAATCTATAATTCCATCATTATCTAAATCTAGACCTCCATTACTGGATTCTACGATATCATAAATTCCATCATTATCTGCATCAAGATCTAATTGGTTAGGTACATTGTCATTATCATAATCCTCGTCAAATGCACATGTTAATGGAGCTAAACTTGTAAAAGGAATAAACTGCTTAGAAATAGATGAACTCGCATAAGACACTTCTAAACCTTCCCCGCCTGTCCGCTCAAAGAAGAGCACTTCTATATTATGTATTCCTGCAGTTAAGTTTATGACTCCTGATCTCTCTCTCATTCCATGTAAACCATCATTATTTACTACTTGAATTCCATCAATAAATAATTTAGACCCATCATCAGATCTTGTGTAAAACGTGTAATTTCCGCTGGCTGGGAGTGAAATATATCCTTGATATCGTATAGAGAAGGTCTCCCCATCACCTGGAGTAACAGCTGCGTACAGTGCATCAACGTCAAAATCACTTACGGTTCCTGATGTTGTAAAACCAGTGGTAGGAATATTATTAACAGTAAAACCAGAAGGAGCTACATCGTAAAACTCATAATTTAAATTTCCAAAACAATTAATTTCTTCTATATCCAGTATCCCATCGTTATCATCGTCTAAATCAGATCTGTTTAAGACACCGTCACCATCTGTATCAAAGTCAACATAAATCAATACAACAGCTGTATCACATGGTATTGATCCAGCGACACAAATTTGATAGGTAATCGTATATAAACCTACGGTTGCTGTTGGTGGAATACTTAAGGTACCATCTGTATTTATTACTACGCCTGTTAGACCACCATCTGATATAATGGAAGCATCAACATCAGCAACTACAAATGAAGCTTCGTCTAAAGTATCGTTTGTATACAGAGTTGGTGTAAGAACACCTGGGAGAAAGGAGTTTGCTGAAAAATCATCAGGAACAGCATTTATTGTTTGAGTTTTTGCTAGTGCAAAGAACATATTAGTATTAACCGTAAAATCCACATCAGTAAAGGACAAAATACTACCAACTAATGTTACTCCTGTAGTATGTTCTATTGCTCCTGAACTAAAGTCATCATCAGTATCTATTAATAAAGTAAAATCTGATGCGGAACCATTTGGAAGATTAAATCCAAGACCTGAGATATCAATTGCTAAATTAATATTCCCTGGCGCACCCGTTATCGTTGTTTTCCATACTTTGTTAGTATAGGTGACATAAACACCACCGCCAGTATAAGGTCTAACACCCGTAGCGGAATTATTACCCCATAGGATGTAGTCTTTGTCTGTTGCAAATGAACTTCCCTTATCTATCGTTACTATAGATAAGTTATTAATGCTCTTTGATTTTCGTTGGTCCAGTTCCGTAGCGTCATCTCTACCTATTCCAGTTACATCATTATGATAGCTCGTATTTTGGGAGTAATCCCAGGTAACCGTACCGTCAGATGCAAAGTAATCTGCCTCATCTTCTGGAGTTCCTGTATTATTTGCGCTGTTCTTGGTAATCCCATATTTAACGGCGAGGTAACTTTGGATACGTTCCTGTTCCAAAGAACTAGGTGCACTGGTGTACACAATCATTTCTGCTAACTTGGTGTTTGCGTTACTAGATGTGCCCAAGCCATTTGACCAACCACC
>RCND010000341.1_pt1 | contig 26221 bp, 22 predicted proteins | sample 2041351 | NCBI WGS metagenome assembly RCND01 (sample SAMN09708230, study PRJNA481090) | Marine sediment metagenome, whole genome shotgun sequencing project. | biome: marine sediment; feature: ocean; material: sediment; isolation source: Sewage treatment plant 12B marine sediment (STP12B) ... | reverse complement strand
TATTAAACTATAGAGGTCTTTATCTCTAAAGTTATACCCATATTTGTATGGGTTATTCAGTATTTCTTTAAGAGCAACAATACGAAAGATATATCGTCCGGTTTCTTCCCCTAATAATAAATCATAATAACTATTGACTTTTTGAGCTTTTAAACGTCTTGCAATTCCTGCATTTCCTGCATTATAAGCTGCTGCAGCAGAGGTCCAGGAACCTAGTCTTTCTTTAGCCTTCAATAAATATTTGCATGCTACTCTAGTCGCTTTTTCGAGATGGTAGCGCTCATCTACATTAGCATTCACTTCTAATCCATTTTCTCTTGCTGTACCTTTCAGTATTTGCCAAACGCCTTTGGCACCAGCAGGAGATGAAGCATTTGTCAATCCACTTTCGATGACTGCCAAATACTTAAAATCATTTGGAATACCATATTCAGCAAGAATTGGTTCAATTATTGGAAAATGTTTCTTGGCGCGTTTAAACATCAATAAACCGTTCGACTGCCAATAGGTGTTCACCAATAGCTCACGATCCATTCGTTCGAGAATATCAGGGTTTTCTAGTGGCATTGTTTCTCCAGCAAACTCCAGATAATCAGGAACTGTCAGCGCATAGACATTATAGTCGTTTATAATTTTTTTCTCTAGATTTTCGTCACTCGGGGCGTCTTGGACTGCAAATATCAACAATCCAGCAAGACTAATTAATCCGATGACGGATAGGGCATTACGTAATAATTTCATCATAACTAGTTTTGGCTAAAGTTAAACATTCATGGCAAATCACCAAACTTTACCCGTTATTTAACTTAAAATGAGGTTAGGCAAGTTTTCATTGAACCATTTGTATTTGTTGATAATCATGACATGCGTCCCACCTTTCACGGTTATACAATCGCCCAAATGCCTATGAGGAAAAACAGCATCCTTTTCGCCATGTATATGAATTACTTCGGCTATCGATTGTTCCTGTTCCCAGCATACAACTTGCTTAATTGCCCAGTATAAATAGCGCTTGTCGTTTACCGAAAGATACTTTCTATAAAGTTCTATCCGCTTTGTAATGGTTTTTCCAAACGTATATTTTGCAAGCTTGTCAACATTTCCCAATAAGGTTTTAGGAACCAATTTATAGGCCTTTGTAAGCCTGGCTAGTTTCATTCGCTTTGGTAATTCATGTTTATTTCTAACACTAGAAACAATAATTAGCTTTCTTAATTCAATATGTTTACTCATTTCTTGAACAAGTATGCCGCCGAATGAAACTCCCAATAAAACAGGATTTTGGTGATGAATATTTTCGCACATTCTTTTGGCATACGAACTCAATGTTTCATTATCATTGGGAATCATCCATTCTAACCAATGAATCACAAACTGATCTTCAGGTAGTTTTATATGCTCAAATATTAATGGATTTGCTGCCATTCCCGGCATTAAATACACATGTATCAGCTCTTTATCCATTAGTATTATTGAATTATTCAAACTTACGTATCAATAATTTTCGTAACTTTGTAATGCAAAATTAAATAATTCAACTGCAACATTTATTTAATAGAATCACTAAATTATGAATGTGAGCATTCATAGAGGTTCAACTCATAAAATTATCAGCCAAAGTTGGTAACATTTTACTTATTTTGTTTTGATAAATTATCAAATAATAAATAATTCTGGAATGAAAATTTCCAATTTGATTTCTAAAAAAATCAGTGTTTTAAAAAACCAATACCGAGTCCTTGGAATTCTTGAGTTTCAATCGCTCTCTATCGATTTGAATATTGGCAAAGAATTTGCATACACATCATTGAATAATACTTAACTAGAATCTTATAACAATTCATTGAGCTTTAAATAGAATGAATTAAAATAATTTTATCATGATTAATGCTGAAGATTTAGTAGACAACGAATTTCTCCGACAATTCGAACTTAAAGTTGGAGAACAATTAATGAAAATTGAATACGCATCTCAAGATCGAAAGATATTCTTGACTAAACTTGAAATTCCTGACGATATACATACCAAAGAGTTGGAAGAAGAATTCCTAACGGCGGTTTTACAGCATATTGCTGAATTAAATGTGAGTGTCGTCCCTACTAGCCCTCCAATTGCTAAATTTATTAGAAGTAATAGAAAATACAAAAGAATGCTGCCAGTTGGGTTAAGGATATAATAAAAAACCGAAGCAAAAGCTTCGGTTTTTTATTATGTGTATTTGAATTATTTAGTATAGATCATTTCAGCGACTCCTTCATTTACCTGACCATTTTCACCATTAAAAAACCCTTGATTAAATGATTCTGGTACGTACGTAAGTTCGTTTTCATTTCTTGTCATAGTACCGATAATAGTATTACCATTAAGAATAAAATCATCACCACTTCGAGTAAATGTACCTGAAGAAGTTTCTATAGGAAAACAAAGGATACCGTTTCCACCATCTCCTGTTACTTGAATCACTCCCCATGTAAAAGTATTATTAGAATTTAAGGTCACACTTGAAACACAGGTGATATTATCGATCAGTTCAGAATCATCAAACGTACCATTATCATCAGTGTCAAGAGGTTCGGCTGTTCTTACAGATGTTAAGGTGTAAGTTCCTGTAAAGTCATCTTGAGAACCAGTGTTGCCATTGTCATCACTAGAACATGACATAAAAACAAATAAAAATACGAAGGATACATAAAGGAAGTTTTTCATTGTTTTATTGAATTATGTTAGACTACGTAAACCAAATGAAAAAAAACTAAATAAGCAAACTATTCTCTTGCAAATCAAATCTTACCAACCCATCATCAGCAATCTCAGTTAATTTAATATCGCGTATTGTATTCACTAATTCAGGATTCCAAGGTGTCTTCACCTTAATATAATTCTCAGTAAATCCATGAATATAGCCTTGCTTGTTTTCTGACTCGAACAATACTTTCCTTGAACTACCCAATTGACATTCATAAAAAGCGCGTCGTTTTTTAACAGACAAACCCCTCAACATCTTGCTGCGTTTAGCTCTTACATTTTTAGGGACGACGCCATCCATATGGGCCGCGGTAGTATTATCTCTTTCAGAATATGTAAAGACATGTAAATAAGATATATTCAATTCATTAAGAAAGTTATAGGTCTCTAAGAAATACTCTTCGGTCTCTCCTGGAAAACCAACGATGACATCTACCCCAATACAAGCATTTGGCATGACTTCCTTTATTTTATTCACGCGATCAACATAAAGTTCTTTCATGTACCTGCGACGCATCAATCTTAAAATATCGTTACTCCCACTCTGCAACGGAATATGGAAATGAGGAACAAATATCTTGCTATTGGATACAAATTCAATAGTTTCATTCTTCAATAAATTAGGCTCAATCGAAGATATTCTCAATCTTTCAACACCCTTGACCTCATCCAATGCTTGTACAAGCTCATAAAATGTATGTTCGTGTGTCTTATTATCGAATTCACCTTTACCGTAGTCGCCAATATTCACACCAGTCAAGACAATTTCTTTAATTCCTTGCGACGAAATTTCAGCAGCATTACTCAAGACATTTTCTAAAGTATCACTTCTCGAGATTCCTCTTGCTAAGGGAATAGTGCAATAGGTACATTTATAATCACACCCATCTTGCACTTTCAAGAATGCGCGTGTTCTATCTCCGATGGAATAGCTTCCTACATAAAAATCGGCTTCTTGGATCTCACAGGAATGCACCTCACCAAAATCGTTTTTGGATAGATCGTTTATATAATCGGTGATCTTGAATTTCTCAGAGGCTCCTAACACTAAATCTACACCAGTTACATCGGCTAATTCCTGTGGTTTTAACTGAGCATAACAACCAATAGCAGCAATAAAGGCTTGAGGATTTGTTTTTTGTGCTTGCTTTACAATGGTCTTGAAACGCTTATCGGCATTCTCGGTTACGGAACATGTATTGATCACATACATATCCGCTTTCTCAGAAAAATCGACACGCTCGAATCCTTCTTTACTGAAACCCCTTGCAATGGTAGAAGTTTCTGAGAAATTAAGCTTACAGCCTAAGGTATAAAAAGCAACTTTTTTACGATTCATTGGTTTTGAATTCCGCATGGCAGAAATCTCATTATATTTACAAAAACATTCCTATTTACTATGGAGTTGAGCGCACAAAGATACCAACTAATTCTGTCATGATAAAACGGCTTCTCCCAAATTCACTGAGAACAATCGCACCATTGTTGGTCATTTACGGTATGATCCTATTCATATCATGTGAAAATGAACAAAATAGTAGTACCGACCATTTAGTATTTAGATATAATCAACACAAAAACATCTCCTCTTTAGACCCTGCTTTTTCGAAAGACTTGGCAGATATTTGGGCCACTCATCAGTTATTCAATGGATTGGTGCAAATGGATGACCATATGAAGGTTGTTCCTGCCATAGCAAAAGGTTGGTCTATTTCGGAAACCGCAACGGAATACACATTTAACCTCAGAAAAGATGTCTATTATCATAAACACGAACATTTTGGTTTAGACTCCACTAGGAATGTTACTGCAAAGGATTTTGAATATAGCTTCAATAGGATCATTGATAATGACATCGCCTCTCCAGGAAGTTGGATTTTTCAAAAAGTGGAGAGTTTCAAGGCCACAAATGATTCTACTTTCAACATTATATTGAAACAGCCTTTTCCAGCTTTTTTAGGATTATTGACCATGAAATACTGTTCCGTAGTTCCAAGAGAAATCGTTGAAAAATATGAATCAGAATTTAGATCTAATCCGATAGGTACAGGGCCATTCAAATTCAAACGATGGGAGGAAAACATCAAATTAGTATTCAGGAGAAACCCAGATTATTTCGAAAAAGACAGCCTAGGCAACAATCTTCCATATTTAGAGTCGGTCGCCACTACCTTTTTACCAGACAAACAAAGTGAGTTCTTACAATTTGCACAAGGAAACATTGATTTTGTATCAGGTCTCGATGCATCCTACAAAGATGAACTACTTACAGCTGATGGTAAACTTCGAGATTTTTATGTGAACGATGTCAATATGATACAAGGTCCATATCTGAATACGGAATATTTAGCCTTTTTCATGCCATCTGAAACAACAGAAATTAGATCAGAGTTACTTCGAAAAGCTATAAATCATGGGTTTGATAGACAAAAGATGATCGTTTATTTACGAAATGGCATTGGTACTCCTGCAACAGGAGGATTCATTCCTAAAGGATTGCCAGGATTTGACCCTTCTCTAGGCTTTAAATATGACCCTGAAAAAGCAAAAGATCTGGTCCAACAGTTCATTATCGAATCTGGTATCCAAAACCCAGAAATAACTCTAACAACCACTGGTGAGTATTTAAGTTTCTGCGAATACATACAACGCGAACTACAGAAAACTGGACTTGGTGTTAATGTGGATGTCATTCCTGCATCCGCCTTGAAAGAATCCAAGGCAAACGGTAAATTGGATATGTTCAGGGCAAGTTGGGTGGCGGATTATCCTGATGCTGAAAATTACCTCTCTCTTTATTATAGCAAGAATTTCGCTCCTAATGGACCAAATTACACTCATTTTAAAAGTAAAATATTTGACGCGTGGTATGAAGATGCATTTTTAGAAATAGACCCCTTAAAAAGAAGCATGCTTTATAGAAAAATGGATTCGTTGGTCATGAGCAAAGCGCCAATAGTCCCAATGTTTTATGACCAGGTCGTGCGTTTCACAAGAAAAAACGTGCATGGGCTAGGAATCAACCCAACCAATCTTTTGGAATTAAAGAGAGTGAAAAAAATAGATTAAAGATAGTTTGCCGAAGATACTAATAAATCGTCTTCTGGTTGTTTCACTTCTTTCATGACCCCCAATACGATTAGATATTGCCCTATACCATAAAAAAGCACAATTGTGATCTTTTCATAGGCGAAATTAGGTATATAAAAGATCTTAAGTGCTGTAATACTATCAGATAGTATGGATAATACTATCCCAATAAACACCAATAAATAACTCAATTTATTCACATCGACTTTTCTTAAAAAAGCAAATTGCAATACAATTACAGAAGTAAAAAAATAGATTATTACAGGAAAAAACAACTGATGCAAATTATCGTAAATAAGATTCATAAGTCCTGCTATATATAGGAAACAAACCACTAAAAAAGGAAATAATCTAGCCAATCTGAAATCGCGCTGATGAGAAAATCTAAAGACATAAAACAATTTTCCCAAAATGAAGAGCATCATTCCAGATGCAAAGAGTGTGGTATTTTTAGGCTCTATCAATAACCAATCTCCTACGAGGAAACAGATTAAGGCAATTATCATGAATCTAAATTGTTTCCTGCTAGTCTCCTTATGATTTTTCAAGTAGTACAATATCAATAATAGAAGTACTATAGACTTAGAGATATATCGATACGGCATCGAATCCAATTGAAGTTTCACAAAAATATCAATGGCAAGAAAAGTGAAAAATGCAATTGAGAAATAGGTGAAATCTGTAAGTATGTTATTTACAAATTGCTTGATCATAATGATTTGAGGGGGACCCAAAGATAAATAAATCTTAAAGCGACTCATTTGTTTTCGCCCAAACTCAAGAATATTCGCTTAAAACCTGATAGTTAAGATGAATGGTATCCCCAATATGTCAAAAAGACATAATTCCAGTAGAAATTGATAGGATCTTTATGAAATTTTACGCTTCAATTAATCTTTACGATACTTTTTGGTCTCCTCAAAAACATGCTCCAAGATGGCTCTATCTTCTCCTGAGAATTCAGTACTGCGCCTAGACATCACTACTTTAGCAACTTCAAAGGCCTTTTTTGTCTGGTAGGTTGAAATGCCTGCGGGGCCTCCCCAACTAAAACTAGCTATAAAATTCCTTGGGTATCCACTACCGAAAATATTTGCATTGACACCAACGACCGTTCCTGTATTAAACATGGTATTTATTCCACATTTGCTATGATCACCAATCATTAAGCCACAAAACTGCAATCCAGTTGGAGCAAAACGTTCAGTCTCGTAATCCCATAATTTCACTTCGGCATAGTTGTTTTTTAAATTAGAGGTATTGGTATCCGCGCCAATGTTGCACCATTCTCCCAAGACAGAATTGCCCAAAAAACCCTCATGACCTTTGCTTGAGTTAGCAAACAATACTGAATTATTAACCTCCCCCCCTACTTTACAATAAGGTCCTACCGTAGTTGGTCCATATATTTTTGCTCCCATTTTCACCATACCCTTTTCACAAAGCGCGAATGGCCCTCTAATGAGACTACCTTCCATGATCTCAGCATCCTTCCCGATATAAATGGGGCCATTACTTGCATTCAATGTCGAGAATTGAATCTTCGCACCTTCTTCAATAAAAATATTCTCAGGAGACATGACGTTTACTGAATCTGGGATAGGTTGAGAAATGCGATTTACAGTCAATAAGTCAAAATCCAAATTAATGGCTATACCATTCTTCGAAAAAATATCCCAAGTATGTTGTATCTCAATAATATCATCTTTAAACTGAATGATCTCATAATCATCAAAAATTACCTCTTTTTGAGTATCTGTAGTATGGAACGCAATAATTGAGTCATCTTTAAATATGGCTTGCTTAGAAGAAAGTTTTTTAATCAATACCAATAAAGCTTGACTAGGCAAAAAAGAGGCGTTGATCATGACATTTTCCTCCATCTCCACCATTGGATACTTTTCAGAAAGATAGTCTTCAGTGACCGTCGAAGTTGTTGCATTTAAATTTTGCTCCCATTTTTCTCGAATAGTCAATATCCCCACTCTAATATCGGCAACAGGTCTTGTATAAGTAAATGGTAGGAGTTGATTTCGACAAGGTCCGTCAAACAGAATGTAATTCATGAGCTAGATTTTTGTAAAAATAAAAAAGCCTTTCGATATCGAAAGGCTTTTAAGTATATAATTTCAGACAGACTATTTTTTGAACTTAGCGTATTTGCTCTTGAACTTGTCAATTCGTCCAGCTGTATCGATAAGCTTGGATTTACCTGTATAGAAAGGATGGGACGTTCTAGAAATCTCCAATTTAACTAGAGGATATTCAACACCATCAACTTCAATAGTTTCCTTAGTTTCAGATGTAGACTTGGTTAAGAACACATCGTCATTAGACATGTCTTTAAATGCTATAAGTCTGTAGTTTTCTGGATGTATGCCTTTTTTCATGGTATTATCTTTCAATTTTCAGTTTGCAAATTTAATGATTTTTAATAAATCTACAATAAATAAATCAGATTTTATGATTAAAAAATATTTTGTAACAAAATCATAAAATTGTTTACTAACTTGCATATAACCAACAAAAACAACAATAATGGAAAAATCAATTAAGTCATTAGCAATGACTAGAGGTGTTTATTTAGGTATTTTATTAACCATAGTTACCGTTATGGCCTATGTCATTGACTTAGGTTTGATGGTTAAATGGTGGTATGGCATAATACTATTACTAGTTATGGTGGTATTCGGAGTTGCGACCGCCATTGGAGCAAGAAAATTGTTAGGAGGCTTCATTTCTTTCAAGAATGCATTTGCCTCTTATTTCACGACGATCGTAATTGCAATGCTAATTAGCACAGTTATCGGCTTGCTTCTTTTTCAAGTGATCGACCCAGAAGCTACTGATATACTCGAACAGAAAATAATTGAAAATACTACCGCAATGATGGAAGGTTTTGGAGCGCCACAATCAGATATCGATAAGACTATTCTAGCTATGGGGGAACAAGATCAGTTTTCTATGGCAAATCAAGTTAAATCATTCGCATGGCAATTATTGGTGTTTGCAATCATTGGTTTAATCGCGGCGTTAGCAGTCAAAAAGACGGACCCTAATAGCCCTGACGCTTAAAAATTATTACTTACTTTTGTTCTATACTAAGAACAGTTTTAAATGAACATATCTGTAGTCATACCGTTGCTTAACGAAAATGACTCTTTATTAGAATTAAACCATTGGATTGCATCTGTCATGCAATCCAATGGTTTTTCATATGAGGTCATTTTTATTGATGATGGTAGTACGGATGATTCTTGGAAAACTATTAAATCTCTTTCAGGTAAAGACCCTAATATAAAAGGTTTAAAATTCTCTAAGAATTTTGGTAAATCACAGGCACTTCATGCAGGTTTCAGCGCTGTGAAAGGAGATGTGATCATCACTATGGATGCCGACTTGCAGGACGACCCTGAGGAGATTCCTGTGTTGTATGATATGATCATTAATGAAGGGTACGATCTAGTATCGGGTTGGAAAAAGAAACGTTACGATTCAGTGATATCGAAGAATTTGCCTTCAAAATTATTCAATTGGGCCGCAAGAAAGACTTCAAAAGTTAATTTACATGATTTCAACTGTGGCTTAAAGGCCTACAAAAAAGAAGTAGTAAAAAACATTGATGTGCATGGTGAAATGCATCGCTATATACCTGTTCTGGCTAAAAATGCTGGATTCAGCAAAATAGGCGAAAAAGTAGTAAAGCATCAAGCACGTAAATACGGTAAAACAAAATTTGGTATGGAACGATTTATAAATGGTTTTTTAGATCTTGTGACTATTTGGTTCATTTCGAAATTTGGAAAAAGACCCATGCATTTCTTTGGCTCACTTGGAGTGCTCATGCTTTTAATTGGGTTTTGCTTTGCTGCTTATTTGGGTATCGATAAACTTTTTATCAATCCTACCGGACGTTTAATTACTGAACGACCACAATTCTATATTTCTTTGGCAACCATGATCATAGGCACGCAATTCTTTGTGGCTGGTTTTATAGGAGAGATGGTTTTGCGCTCTAAAAAAGACAGCAATCGATATACTTTAAAAGAAGACATTAATCTTGATTGACCATTCTTGAATTAACGAAGTATTAAGTCTTCAAACATTAGATATTATGTACTTTTATATTTCTAAAAATAATACGAAATGATACACATCGAACCAAAAATATTGGATAGAATAAATACTTGGCTAACACCAACTTTTGACTCTGAAACGCAAGAAATTATAAAAGATTCAATAGCATCAAATCCTAAAGAAATACAAGAGGCTTTTTATAAAGACCTAGATTTCGGAACTGGTGGCATGCGAGGTATCATGGGTGTTGGCACCAATAGAATCAACAAATACACCCTTGGTAAAAATACGCAAGGACTGTCAAATTATTTAAAAGAATCATTCAAAGGAGAACAGATAAAAGCGGCCATAGCCTATGATTGTCGGCATAATAGCAAGTCGCTTGCAAAGCTCGTAGCAGATGTATTTTCTGCTAATGGCATTAAGGTGTTCCTCTTTGAAGACCTAAGGGTAACGCCAGAACTATCTTTTGCCGTAAAGCATCTCGATTGCCATACGGGAATAGTATTGACCGCATCCCATAACCCTCCTGAGTATAATGGTTACAAGGTGTATTGGCAAGATGGTGGACAATTAGTACCACCTCAAGATTCAGAAATCATTGACGAAATTAATCGTATCGACTATTCAGATATAAAATTTGAAGCTAATGAGGGCCTGATTGAAGTAATTGGTGCAGATGTAGACGATGCCTTTATTGATGCTTGTGTAAAAAACGGAAGTTTCAATACATCTTCTGAAGCAAAAGACAATTTGAAGATTGTTTTCACTTCATTGCACGGCACGTCTATTACTTCTATTCCAGAAACCTTAAAACGTGCGGGTTACAATGATGTACATATTGTTGAAGAACAAGCAAAACCAGATGGAGATTTCCCTACGGTAAAATCACCGAATCCAGAAGAACCAGAAGCTCTTAAAATGGCCACTGAATTGGCCGAAAAGCTGAATGCCGATATCGTTATAGGTACAGACCCTGATAGTGATCGCTTGGGTATTGCTGTTCGAGATTTAGACAACAACCTAAAACTATTAAATGGTAACCAAACCATGATCACCATGACTGATTTTCTTTTGCAACAATGGCAAAAAGCTGGTAAACTAAAAGGAAATGAATTCATAGGCTCTACTATTGTGTCTACACCCATGATGGATGATTTGGCCAAGTCTTACGGTATAGAATGCAAAATTGGGCTAACAGGTTTTAAATGGATTGCCAAGATGATCGTTGATTTTCCTGAACAAAATTTTGTTGGTGGTGGCGAAGAAAGCTTTGGATATATGGTTGGTGATTTTGTGAGAGACAAAGATGCTGTCACTGCAACCTTATTGGCTTGTGAAATTGCGGCACGAGCCAAGGCCAACGGGAGTTCTTTTTATAATGAATTAATGAAACTTTATGTAAAACATGGTTTATATAAAGAAGAGTTAATTTCAATTACCAAGAAAGGTATTGAAGGTGCTAAAGAAATTAAACAAATGATGATCGATTTAAGAGAGAATCCTCTTAAGGAAATAAATGGTACCAAAGTTACCTTGTTTGAAGACTACCAATCATCTGTTGCCAAGAACATGATAACAGGCGAGAATCATACCATTGATATCCCAAAGTCGAATGTTCTGATCTACTATATGGAAGATGGTAGCAAAATTGCTATGAGACCAAGTGGTACAGAACCTAAGATCAAATTTTATTTCAGTGTCAAAACTAATTTGGATTCGATTTCAAACTATAGCAAAACCACAGATACATTAGACCATAAAATAAAAGGTATAATAGATGCCTTGAATCTGCACTAATGACATATTTCAAGAAAATACTGCGCTTTGCTAGACCTTACAGAAGCTATGCAATACTGAATATCATAGCTAATATCTTCTATGCGTTATTTGGAACATTGTCGATGATTTCGTTGTTCCCTATGTTAAAGGTTCTTTTCAATAAAACGACACCTTTAGATACTGAACCAGTTTGGAGAGGTATTAGGAATATCACAAGCTATGGCGAAGAGTATTTGAATTTTTTCGTGACTCAAAAGAAGGCAGAAGGTATTGATGATGTTTTAATATTTATGGTTGTTCTGGTAATAACCACGTTTTTACTGAAAAACCTTTTCAGTTACATGGCCATGTATTTTATTACATATCTTAGGAATGGTGTTTTAAAGGATTTGCGAAATGAACTTTATCAAAAAACCGTTGAACTCCCTATATCCTATTATTCTGAAAAGAGAAAAGGAGATACCATCGCCAGAATCACATCCGATGTACTGGAAATTCAGCATTCCTTCCTCTCGATACTAGAACTGATCGTAAGAGAGCCATTGATGATTATTTTCACTATTACGGCTATGTTCTTGATCAGTACGAAGCTTACTGTGTTTGTATTTATTTTCATCCCTGTTTCAGGGTTCTTGATTTCATTGATCGGTAAATCACTAAAACGAAAATCGGACAAAGTCCAAAAAGAACAAGGTTATTTTCTATCCATTTTGGAAGAAACCCTTGGAGGATTGAAAGTCATAAAAGGATTCAATGCCGAAGGAATATTTGGAAATAAATTCCAAGAATCCACTCAACGCTTCTATAATTTTTCAAATAGTCTTTTAAATAGACAAAATCTAGCTGGACCTACTAGCGAGTTTTTGGGCATCTCTGTAATCGCAATACTTCTTTGGTACGGTGGACAAATGGTACTTAATCCAGACACCCAGGAAAATTCACTTGACGCAGGTTTGTTCATCGTTTACATGGGGTTGGCTTACAATATCTTGACCCCAGCAAAAGCCATTAGCAAAGCCAGTTATAGCGTTAAAAAAGGAAATGCCGCTGCAGAACGTGTCCTTGAAATCATTGAAACTAAAAGCCCTATAGAAGATAAACTGGATGCAATTACCAAAACCGATTTTACCACTGGCATCCATTTGAAGAACATTACCTTTAAATATGATGACGATATTGTCTTGGATGATTTTTCAATGTCTGTAGAAAAAGGAAAAACAATAGCGCTTGTTGGGCAATCAGGTAGTGGAAAATCAACCATTGCTAATTTGGTTACACGATTTTACGATGTAAATAAGGGTTCCATTGAAATTGATGGCATTGACATTAAAGACATGACCAAGCATTCACTAAGGGATTTAATGGGACTCGTTACTCAAGATTCCATTCTATTCAATGATACCGTCAAGAACAATATCTTATTAGGGAAAATCGATGCCACGGAGGACGATGTCGTAAAAGCCTTGAAAATTGCCAATGCCTGGGAATTTGTTAAAGAACTACCACAAGGCATAGAAACCAATATCGGCGATTCTGGCAATAAACTTTCAGGAGGACAAAAACAAAGACTGAGTATTGCCCGTGCAGTTCTTAAAAATCCGCCAATTATGATCCTTGATGAAGCAACTTCGGCACTGGATACAGAAAGTGAACGTCTTGTGCAAGATGCCTTAGACAAGATGATGAAGAATAGAACCTCAATAGTCATCGCACATCGATTATCAACCATTCAAAAGGCAGATACGATCATCGTAATGCAAAAGGGCAAGATCGTAGAGCTAGGAACTCACGAAGACCTCATTAAAAAGCGAGGTATGTACAATAAACTTGTTGAAATGCAATCAATTGCATAACACTGTTCATAATTGGATAAAAAAAAGGATGAGATATTTCTCATCCTTTTCTTATGTACTACCAGAGATTTGGGGGACGCTGGCAATACATGTAGGTTAAGGTGTGTAAACATATAATAAATAGTTAAGTTATGCAACAAAAAATTGCATTTCATCTGAACAATGCTACACTTTGTCGATGTTTTTAAGCATAAGAAACTAACTATCAATAATTTAAGTTTTTAAAATAATTCAATAAAAAAAAGGCAGGAAATAAAACCTACCTTTTTATAGTTGCTCTATTAAATAAAGGGGATAATAGAACAGCATAATCAACTGCACCGCTAAGGTACTTTATCACTAGTAATCTATCTCAATGAATACTAGTCTCTAAATTTAATTATCGATGTAGTGTTAAAATAATCGACAAATAACATTTTTGTAGGTTTTTCTTTACAATTATTTGATTTTTACGAAATAAATCAAAAAAACACACTTGGGCATTAAACTTTTATTATTTTGAATTGTCTAAGCATCAAAGCAACCTACAATTAGTGTCTGAAGAATCACATCTTATCGCCCAATTGATCGACCCTAACACACGAGAACAAGGGTTTAGGGAATTGATGTCTTTATACAAGGAACGTCTCTATTGGCATATCCGTAAGATTGTGATCTCTCATGCCGATGCTGATGATGTATTACAAAATACGTTCATAAAAGTTTACAGGAATATTAATACCTTTAAAGGTAATAGCAAATTATACTCATGGATGTATCGTATCGCGACGAATGAAGCAATATCATATATAAATAAAAATGCCAAATATGCGAATATATCGAGTGAAGAAGTGAAACAACAGGCAATCAATAAATTAGAATCCGATGTATATTTTGAAGGCGACGAGATTCAATTGAAATTACAAAAAGCGATTGCGATTTTGCCCGAAAAGCAACAACTTGTATTTAACATGAAATATTTTGATGATTTGAAATATAAAGAAATGTCAGACATTTTAGAAACAAGCGAAGGAGCACTTAAAGCATCCTATCACATCGCTGTAAAAAAGATAGAAGCTTATTTAACAACAGGTTAAACCTTTTGACTATTATTAAGTCAAATACCTAAATGAAGAATAAAAGAATACATAACATCAAGAAACCTGGATTCAATACTCCAGACGCCTATTTTGATTCTATAGAAGACCGGATCTTTGATAAAATCAAGGAAGAAGCGTCTTTAGAAGATATCAAAGAGACTGGCTATTCTGCACCTGATTCATATTTTGAATCGATCGAGGATAATGTCATGAGTAAGTTGAATGATGGTATGGTCTTAGGGAATTCCAAAGACAGTGGATTCAAGGCGCCTAACAACTATTTTGAACTCGTTGAAGATACCGTATTGGACAAATTGAATAATGACAAGGTCACAAAGGTGATTCCGTTGTTTTTGAGAAGGAATATTCTTTACGTATCCACTGTAGCAGCGGCGGTTATGATCATGTTTGGTGTTTTCCTTAATAAACCAAATGGTATTGACTCGTTAGATATAGAAGTCGTAGAAAGCTATTTGGAAGATCAAGATCTAGACACGTATGACATAGCATCACTGCTCACAACTGAAGATTTAGAAGAAGAAGATTTTGGTGTCATTAATGATAGTTTTAGTGAAGAATCCCTTGAAGATTACCTGATAGACAATGCCAATTTAGAAGATATTATAGAACAATAAAATGAAGAAATTAATCCCAATACTAATAGTACTAATGAGCTTTACGGCATGGTCCCAAAAACCCAATGGCGAACGCATAAAAGCCATGAAGGTTGCTCATATAACCAACAAATTAGATTTGAGCTCTAAGGAAGCTCAACAGTTCTGGCCTGTATATAACGCCTATGATGCCAAGATCACAAGGCTCAGGAATACGGATTTGAGAAATCTAAAACACGAGATAAAGAATAGCATTGGAAATTTATCCGATGAACAGGCTGGAATATTATTGGATCGCTTAATGGTAGCAGAAAACGATTTGCATTTAGCAAAAATTACACTAGTTAATGACTTGAAAAAAGTGATCTCTGCAGAGAAAATCATTAGGTTAAAAGCGGCTGAAGACGAATTCAATAAAATCCTATTACAAAGACTGAAAGAAATGCGTCAACGACGAATGCAGCAAAAAAATTAGATAGTACTGAAAAGAGAAGATTTTGCTTCTCTTTTTTATTTGAATGTTAGTTTACTGATTCTCCCTTTCCCCGCTGCATACGCTTCACTTTCATTAACGAAACGAAGCGTATAGAAGCCTTCGTCACTCAAGTGTTTCCAGTTATAACCGCCATCGTTGGAATAATCTATACCCTTAAAGCCAATGGCCACAAGCTCCTTACCTTCTCTATTTGGTATATATTGCACACAACCTCGGTAACCTGGCTCTTGTCCTTGAGCGACCAACTCCCAAGTCTTGCCTCCATCCTTGGTAAGTATTTTATTGGCTCGATTATCATCTGGCTTGGTATAATCACCTCCAACGGCAAAGCCATTGAACTCATCATAAAAATCAATGGAATACATTCCAGTCGTCTCTAATCCTTGTACGATTGGTGTTTCAATGACTTCCCAAGTCATGCCTTTATCCGGAGAATATAATACCCTACTAGCCTTTCCTCCTGTGGCGATCCAAGTATGGTCGCCAACAATCGCTATATTAGTGTCGCTAGCCGCAAAAGCCGCCTCGCCATCTTTCGCTTTTGGCAGAACGTCACAAGAAAGCTTATTCCAAGTTTCTCCTCCATCACGGGTAATTATGACACTCATGCAATCATCTGTGGGATCGCCTATGGCAATACCTTCTTGGTCGTTCCAGAAATCCATGGCGTCGTAGAAGGCTTTTTCATGGTTTTCTTTATAAACAACTTCCATTCTGCCCATTTCCCCTGTTTTAAATAATAAAGCAGGACTTTCAATGCTCAGCATAAAAAAATCGGTTGCGGTATGGCTAACGGATCGAAAATGAAGGTTTAAAGAATCATTTTTCTGAATTGATGTCTCCCATTCTTTAGTTTTAATATCGTATAATCCAAACTTTTTATCGTGAGCAGCAAATGCTAAATTTCCATCACTCAAAATATCAATTGCTCTCACACTTAAAGTAGAATCTTCAAGCACAGTTTCAATTTCAACTTTAGAAATATCTCTAGGTTCAAAAGGTTTATACTGCTTGCAGGACGTAACACTAGCAAGAATAACAATAACGAGTAGTTGTTTCATGGATTAAAAATTTTGATAAAAATAGAAAAAGCATCGCTAATTCTAGTGAAGCTTTTAAAGACATTATAAAATTATGAGATTAAACTAATCACCTAGTATAATGCCTATTACAACTAAACAATCATAAGTTTAGATACTTAGACATTAATAAACTTGCTGCAACGGCTTTTAAAAAATTGTAAAAAAACCCTCAGTAAATGAGAGTCTATTCTAAATTACTAAAATATTAGTTTCCTTTTGGAGGTCCTTGTCCTTTTCTTCGCATACTATCAGAGCCTTTTCTTCCACGTTTATAAATAGCATTTTTTATAATGGAGCTAAATCGTTCTTTTTGGTCATCATTACATATCCTACGTACGTCGCTAAAATGATTGAAAACCGCAATGTCTTTTAGCTTTTCTTTTTCACTGATCAATGTAGCTATCGAATCTATTACTAATGTCTTTATATTTTCATCAGATAAATTACTGTAGAATTTATCTTTTAAAATCCGAATATCATCATCATAACTATTCATGGCTTCTCTGTGCGATGCTTTGAGTACTTGATATTGCTGCAATTGCGATTCATTAAAATCCAGTTGCCTAACGATAAAATTCTTCGACCCTTTGCCTTCTTTTCCTCTATAGTCTGGCTTGTTGCCAAAATGCTTGAATAAGAAAAATCCATTTACCAGAAGCAAGACGACTAATAGTATGTATAAAGGTGTGTGTTTTTTCATGTCCTTATTATTTAATTGAACACCAACAGCTCTTCATCAGAAGATAAGTCATAAGCTTCTACAAAATCACTTACTATTTCCACTTCAACGCTGGAATCTAATTGAGATAACGCAAAAACATTCAGCACGACGACTACCACTAAAGTTGCAATTTGCAGTTTAGGTGTAAACCATAACCAAACCACTTGCTTCTTTTCTTTTTTAGCAAACAAGTGTTGCATGGCCTTGTCTTTGAAAAAAGGAGAAACCATCACTTCCTGCAAGTTTTCCATAGAGTCCAAAGCCTTATCAACTTGTTTCTGTATGTTTAAGTGTGTTTTCATCTGTTATAATTTAGATGTTTTTTAATTAAAAAACTTGCGTTATTTATCATATTTATAAAAATCCTCCAATAACTTCTGTAAACCCTTTTTGGCCCTGAACATTAAAGACTCTACTGAAGATATGCTTTTTTCTGTTATATCGCTGATCTCCTGATAACTCTTGCCATCTACTTTATGCAATGTAAACACTACTTTTTGAGCTTCCGGCAACTGATTTATGGCGTTAAATAAGGTTTCACTTGTCTCTTTGTTTTCTAACAAGACCCCTGGATGATTGAATTCCGTAAAATAATTAGCCTTATCTATGGGAGTTTCATTTCCCGTTAATGATTGCATGAATCCGAAACGTTTTTTGGTGTTTCTCTTCCTAATGAATTCTAAACATTTATTAGTGGTAACCTTATATATCCATGTTGATAATTTGGAGTTTCCCTTAAATTTATGGATGGAATTAAACACCTCAACAAAGACCTCTTGTGCAACGTCTTCGGCATCCTCTTTATTAGGCACGAATGATATGCACGTCGCAAATACTTTTTGCTGAAAATCATCCAGCAACTTACCATAGGCATTTTGCTTACCAGCTTTAAGATTCGCGATGAATTCGTTTTCTTCCAATAATCCCGTTTAAGGCTCAAAATTAATCAAATAAATTTACCTTTGCAGCCTGAAAGAATACCATGAGATTACACAGGAATTTATGCTTTGCACTTATTGATGGATTAACACTAATCTTCAATGAAGGGAAGTATGCCGACAAGGTCGTGCAGCAATTGTTGAGGCGCGACAAGCGTTGGGGAAGTCGTGACCGTGGCTTTGTAGCAGAAACCACCTATGACATTGTTCGTTGGAAACGACTCTATGCGGAAATTGCTGAAGTCAAAGAACCTTTTAAAAGGGACGACCTATGGCGGATGTTTGCGGTTTGGGCTGTATTGAAAGGCATAAAATTACCCGATTGGAAATACTTTGAAGACACACCCACGCGTCGCATCAAAGGTCGTTTTGATGAACTTTCCAAAATCAGGAAAATTCGAGAATCCATACCGGATTGGCTCGATGAGTTGGGTGAAAAAGCACTAGGTGAAAAAATATGGACCAAAGAAATCGCTGCCCTCAATAAACAAGCCGATGTGATTCTTAGAGTCAATACATTAAATACCACAAAAGAAAAACTACAGATCGAGCTTTTCGATCTTGATATAGAGACTGAATTCATAAAGAATCATCCCTCTGCCTTAAAACTGGCCGAACGCGGTAATGTCTTTACAACTGATGCTTTTAAAAACGGCATGTTTGAAGTTCAAGACGCATCTTCACAACTCGTGGCAGAGTTTTTAGAGGTAGAGCCAGGAATGCGTGTTGTTGATACCTGTGCAGGTGCTGGCGGAAAGACACTTCATTTAGCCGCTCTCATGGAGAACAAAGGACAAATAATCGCTTTGGATATCTACGACAATAAACTCAAGGAGTTGAAGCGTCGTGCGCGTCGTAATGGAGCACATAATATTGAACCTCGTCATATTGAGTCTACAAAAGTCATCAAGAAGCTATACGATAAAGCGGATCGTGTTTTGATAGACGCACCATGTTCTGGTTTAGGCGTCTTGAGACGAAACCCAGATGCCAAATGGAAATTAGGACAAGAATTCCTTGATAGGGTTCAAAAGACCCAACAGGAGATTCTGCAACAATACTCAAGAATGGTAAAAGTCGGTGGTAAATTGGTATATGCTACTTGCTCAATCTTACCGTCTGAAAATCAAGAACAAGTCAAGTCTTTTTTAACATCGGAGTCGGGAAAAAATTTTACCCTTATAAAAGAAAAAAGCATTTTCGCCCATACTTCTGGATTCGACGGGTTTTATATGGCATTATTAGAACGAAAAGAATAAACCCGAATACAAGAAACACATCAAGAGTTTTTCTTTTAGTTAGGCATATTTTTTAAGCATAGCATTATTGCTATGCTTAAAAATTATAACGCGGAGAAAAGGCAAAAGACTTTAAAAAAATCCGTAATCCAAGTGAGAAAATGTACGTGTTCAAAACATCGTGAATAACTCATAAATGTACCTTTTAATTTAGGATAGAATATTATCTGAAAAACGTAAATTTGTCCTTTCAAAAATCAGATACTAAATGATTCATTTCTTCGGAAACCTAAACAGCAAAGTATTTGCAATTCAAACAGCCGGAAAGCTGTCTAGTGAAACCACTTCCAAACTTATATGGTTATTTGGCAATGAACCAAAAATAGAACAAACATCTCTCGATGCTTTTTTTGTTGGTCCACGTGCCGCCATGATTACTCCATGGAGTACGAATGCGGTTGAGATTACCCAAAACATGGGTATCGAAGGAATTATAAGAATTGAAGAATTCGAGCCAGTTGAAATTGATTTCAAGGGTTTTGACCCTATGATCTCGGAAAAATACGAAGGCTTGAATCAAGACTCATTTACCATCAATATTCAGCCTGAACCCATTCTCCAAATTGAGGATATCTCGGCATATAATCAACAAGAAGGTCTTGCTTTGAATGATGAAGAAATACATTATTTGGAAGGTGTTTCCAAGAAGATAGGAAGGCCCTTAACGGATTCTGAGGTATTTGGGTTTTCTCAGGTAAATTCAGAACACTGCAGACATAAGATCTTCAATGGAACATTTGTAATAGATGGTAAAGAGAAACCATCATCCTTGTTCAAACTCATTAAAGAAACGTCCAAACAACATCCAAACAATATTGTCTCAGCTTATAAAGACAATGTAGCCTTTATTAAAGGCCCAAAAGTGGCGCAATTTGCACCAAAACGCGCTGATATTCCAGATTACTATACCGCTCTAGATTTTGAATCGGTTATTTCCCTGAAAGCAGAAACACATAATTTCCCAACAACTGTTGAGCCTTTTAATGGAGCAGCGACGGGTTCAGGAGGAGAAATAAGGGATCGACTCGCAGGAGGAAGAGGTTCTTTGCCCCTTGCAGGAACTGCCGTTTATATGACCTCATATTCAAGGTTAGAAAAATACCGTCCATGGGAGCAAAAAATGGAAGAACGTCCTTGGTTGTACCAAACGCCTATGGATATTTTGATAAAGGCCTCAAATGGCGCATCAGATTTTGGCAATAAATTTGGCCAACCACTTATTTGTGGATCTGTTTTGACATTCGAGCATGAGGAGAACACTCGGAAAATTGGCTTTGATAAAGTCATCATGCAAGCCGGCGGTATAGGTTATGCAAAAGCGGATCAAGCCATTAAGGATATTCCACAGAAAGGTGATAAAATTGTACTTCTCGGTGGTGAAAACTACAGAATTGGCATGGGTGGCGCCGCAGTGTCATCAGCCGATACGGGAGAATTCTCGACAGGTATAGAGTTAAACGCCGTGCAACGATCTAACCCCGAAATGCAAAAAAGAGCAGCGAACGCCATTCGTGGTATGGTGGAAAGTGATGAGAATTTCATAGTCTCAATTCACGATCATGGAGCAGGAGGGCATCTTAATTGTTTAAGTGAACTAGTGGAAGACACAGGTGGAAAAATCGATTTAGATAAATTACCCATTGGTGACCCAACACTTTCGGCCAAAGAAACTATTGGCAACGAATCTCAAGAGCGCATGGGCTTGGTCATTAGTGAAGATCATATTGATATGCTTAAACGTATTGCAGACCGCGAGCGTTCTCCGATGTACACCGTTGGAGATGTGACTTCTGATCATAGATTTACATTCGAATCGAAGTCGAAAGGTGATAAACCGATGGATTTGGCCTTGGAAGATATGTTTGGTAGTTCGCCAAAAACCATAATGATAGATAATACCATCCAACGAAATTATGATGGTATTTCTTATGATAAGGATAAGTTCTATGAGTATCTAGACCAACTGCTTCAATTGGAAGCCGTTGGCTGTAAAGATTGGTTAACGAATAAAGTCGATCGTTGTGTTGGTGGCAAAGTAGCTAAACAACAATGTGCCGGTCCATTGCAATTACCACTGAATAATGTAGGTGTCATGGCCTTGGATTTTAATGGAAAAGAAGGAATAGCGACATCTATTGGACACTCACCCATTTCAGGATTAATAAATCCCGTTGCTGGTAGTCGCAATAGTATTGCAGAAGCATTAACGAATATTATCTGGGCACCTTTGAAGGATGAGTTGAAAAGCGTTTCACTTTCTGCCAACTGGATGTGGCCATGCAACAATGAAGGGGAAGATGCACGGTTGTATGAAGCTGTTCAAGCTATTTCTGAATTTGCTATCGACCTCGGTATAAATGTGCCTACTGGAAAAGATTCTCTTTCCATGAAGCAGAAATACCCTAATGAGGTAGTAATTTCGCCAGGCACTGTCATTATTTCCGCAGCAGCAAATTGTAACGACATTACCAAAGTGGTAGAACCTGTTCTCCAAAAAAATGGTGGTAACATCTATTACATTAATCTGTCGCAAGATGATTTTAAACTAGGAGGAAGTTCTTTTGCACAGATCAACAATAAAATTGGAAGTGATACGCCGAACGTAAAAAATGCTGGTTATGTAAAGACTGTCTTTAATACTATCCAACATTTGATCAAAGAGGATAAAATTGTTGCAGGACACGATGTGGCTTCTGGTGGATTGATAACGACTTTACTTGAAATGTGTTTCGCTAATAATAACCTTGGGGCAGAGTTAGATATTTCGCCTTTGGGACAAAAAGATTCTTTCAAAGTGCTTTTTGCTGAAAACGCAGGTATTGTATTTCAAGTAAATGATGCATCGATTGAAGCGACACTTTCACAAGCCCATATAGAATTCTTCAAAATTGGTCATGTGACAGAAAGTGATGTGCTAAGTGTTATAAACGGAAGTGAGGTATTCACCTTGACTGTTTCTCGATTACGTGACATGTGGTATAAAACCTCCTTCCTACTCGACCAAAAACAAACTGCAAAGGATCTCGCAAAAGTAAGATTCAAAAATTATAAAGGCCAACCTCTCAATTATGTCTTCCCAGAATACTTTACTGGAAAACTTCCTGTCATTTCGAGCACTTCGACTTCGCTCAGTACAGGCTCCGTCGAGAATCCTCGCCCAAAAGCAGCGATCTTAAGAGAAAAAGGGAGCAATAGCGAACGTGAAATGGCAAACGCCATGTATTTAGCTGGTTTTGATGTGAAAGACGTACACATGACCGATTTAATTTCAGGTCGTGAAACCTTAGAGGATATTCAATTCATTGGAGCTGTTGGTGGATTTTCAAATTCCGATGTGCTAGGTTCAGCGAAAGGTTGGGCTGGAGCATTTTTATACAATGAAAAAGCAAATACAGCTCTTCAGAGTTTCTTTAAACGGGAAGACACACTATCTGTTGGAATCTGTAATGGCTGCCAATTATTTATGGAATTAGAAGAGATAAATCCTGAACATGAAGTTCATGGAAAAATGGTTCATAACGATTCTCATAAACACGAAAGTGCATTTACTTCAGTTAAAATTCAAGAGAATAATTCTGTGATGCTTTCGACACTTGCTGGATCTACTCTAGGTGTTTGGATTTCACATGGTGAAGGTAAATTTGACCTACCGTACACGGAAGATAAATATGATATCGTTGCAAAATATACTTATGAGGGTTACCCACACAATCCTAATGGATCGGATTTCAATACAGCGATGATGTGTGATAATACGGGACGTCATTTAGTAACGATGCCTCACATAGAGCGATCAACTTTTCAATGGAATTGGGCTTTTTACCCAGAAGGCAGAAAGGACGAAGTGTCGCCTTGGCTAGAAGCCTTTGTCAATGCCAGAAAGTGGATTGAAAACAAATAGTTTTTCCCAATAAAAAAGCCTGAAGTAATATATTACATCAGGCTTTTTTTAATCAAATATTACGGAACTATAAAACTATTATAAGGTTTCTTTTAGAGAAGCTTGCGCAGATACTAATCTTGCAATTGGCACTCTATAAGGAGAACAGCTAACGTAATCCATCCCTGTTCTATAACAAAACTCTACTGAACTTGGTTCACCACCATGCTCACCACAAATACCAACTTTTAAATTTGGTTTTGTACTTCTACCGCGTTCTGTTCCCATTTTAATTAACTGTCCAACACCCTCTTGGTCCAACACCTCAAAAGGATCGACTTTTAATATGCCTTTCTCAATATAAATCGGCAAGAACTTACCGGCATCGTCTCGTGAGTAACCAAAAGTCATTTGCGTTAGATCATTAGTCCCAAATGAAAAGAAATCTGCTTTTTCTGCAATTAAATCTGCCATTAAAGCCGCTCTTGGAATTTCAATCATAGTACCAACTAAATACTCAATGCTATCATTTCGCTCTTCAAATATTTGACTTGCCGTACTTCTAATAATTTGTTCTTGCAATTCAAATTCCTTCACCGTTCCTATTAAAGGTACCATAATTTCTGGCTTACAAATAATTCCTTTTTCTTTTAGATTAAGAGCTGCTTCAATAATAGCACGAGTTTGCATCTCGGTAATTTCTGGATACGTATTACCCAATCTACATCCTCTATGACCAAGCATAGGATTAAACTCCTCTAATTCGGAGACTTTATTTTTAACAGCTTGCAGTGAAATGTGCATTTCTTCAGCGAGTTCTTTTTGAGTTGCTAATTGGTGAGGCACAAACTCATGTAATGGTGGATCCAATAAACGAATAGTAACTGGCAAGCCCTCCATAGCTTCGAAAATACCTTCGAAATCAGTTCGTTGCATTGGCAGTAAATCTTCTAAAGCTTGTTTTCTGCCTTTTATGGTATCTGCTAAAATCATTTCTCGCATGGCCTTGATTCTATCCACCTCAAAAAACATATGTTCCGTTCTTGTTAAACCGATACCTTGTGCGCCAAAACTGCGTGCTACTTTAGCATCTTTTGGACTATCGGCATTGGTTCTTACTTTCATAATGGCATATTTATCGGAAAGCGTCATAACTTCAGCAAACTCGCCACTTAACTCAGGCTCTACGGTTGCTACTTTACCTTCTATAATATTACCAGTTGAACCGTTCAATGAGATCCAATCGCCTTCATGATATTCATGCTCGCCAACAGTAAGGGTTCGAGTTTTATAATTTATTTTGAGTGCTCCTGCACCAGAAATGCAGCATTTGCCCATACCTCTAGCCACAACCGCGGCATGAGATGTCATACCACCGCGAGCTGTCAATATCCCTTTGGCTATATTCATCCCTTCTAGGTCTTCAGGGGAGGTTTCCATTCGCACTAAAATACTGCTCTTGTATTTATTTGCTTCGTCTGCGAAGAATACTATTTTACCAGTTGCAGCGCCTGGAGACGCCGGCAAACCTTGCGCGATAACATGGACTCTTTTAAGAGCTGATGGATCAAATACAGGGTGTAATAATTCATCCAGTTTATTAGGCTCAATTCTAAGTAAAGCTTCCTTTTCATCAATCAATCCTGCTTTTAGCAAGTCCATCGCAATTTTAACCATAGCTGCTCCGGTACGTTTACCATTCCTAGTTTGAAGAATCCAAAGTTTTCCATCTTGAATGGTAAACTCCATATCCTGCATATCGCAATAATGTTTTTCTAGAGTTTCTTGATAAGAATCCAGTTCTGTAAAAATAGATGGCATTAACTCTTCTAAAGAAGGATAATTTTCTGCTCTATCATCCTCTTCAATTTTTGCTAATACCGCCCAACGCTCCGACCCCAATTTGGTGATTTGCTGCGGGGTTCTAACACCTGCGACAACATCTTCTCCTTGCGCATTAATTAAATACTCTCCGTTAAAGACATTTTCTCCTGTACCCGCATCTCGAGTAAAACAGACACCTGTTCCCGAGTTATCACCCATATTACCATAAACCATAGCTTGTACGTTTACAGCAGTTCCCCAATCGGCAGGATAACCATTCATGTTTCTATAATAAACCGCTCTGTTTCCATTCCAACTATTAAATACAGCCATAATAGAACCCCAAAGTTGATCCCAAGGATCAGTTGGAAAATCATGCCCTGTTTGTTTTTTAACAGCATCCTTGAAATCGTAAACCAAATCTTTTAGATCTTGTACTGTAAATTCGGTATCTAACTGTATGTTTCTTTTATCTTTAAGATGCTCCATGATTTCTTCAAAAGGATCAATATCTTCTTTTGAAGCTGGTTTCATGCCTAGAACTACACCGCCATACATTTGAATAAAGCGTCGATAAGAATCCCAAGCAAACAGTTCGTTATTTGTTTTCTTTGCCAAACCTGCTGCTACGGTATCGTTCATTCCTATATTCAAAACTGTATCCATCATTCCTGGCATTGACACTCTTGCGCCAGACCGGACAGAAACTAATAAAGGATTCTCTTTATCTCCGAACTGAGT
>RCND010000340.1_pt1 | contig 26256 bp, 21 predicted proteins | sample 2041351 | NCBI WGS metagenome assembly RCND01 (sample SAMN09708230, study PRJNA481090) | Marine sediment metagenome, whole genome shotgun sequencing project. | biome: marine sediment; feature: ocean; material: sediment; isolation source: Sewage treatment plant 12B marine sediment (STP12B) ... | reverse complement strand
GCTGCCATGTATGCCGGACTGGAATTTGCGGGAAAGAAACTGGTCAGACTGGCCAAGGAAGGTGAGCGCGCTGCTGGTAAAAATAAGACCCTGCTTGTTCATTGCTGGCGTGGAGGTATGAGAAGCAAGAGCATGGTCTGGTTGTTTGAAACCATGGGTATTACCTGTTACCTGCTGGAAGGTGGATATAAATCTTACAGGTCTTATTTGAGGGAGGTACTGGCTAGGCCTCTGAACTTGCTGGTGATTGGTGGCCGCACCGGGAGTGGCAAAACAGCCATTCTTCATCATCTGAGACAAAAAGGTGAGCAGGTGATTGACCTTGAAGGGCTTGCTCATCATAAGGGATCAGCTTTTGGCGCCCTGGGGGAGCTGGATCAGCCCTCTACAGAACAGTTTGAAAACGATTTGTGCCGGGTGGTTTTGCCACTTGATTCTGAAAAGCTTACCTGGATAGAAGACGAGAGCAGGAATGTGGGGAAATGTGTAATCCCCGGGGAGTTCTTTCAAGGAATGAGGGAAGCAGATATTGTATTCCTGGATATTTCACGGGAACTAAGAGCCACTCACCTGGTGGGTGATTATGCCCAATATGAACAGGGGGCATTAAGAGCCTGTGTCCTTAAAATCGAAAAAAGGCTTGGTGGAGACCGGACACGTGAAGCTCTGGAGGCCATCGACCAGGAGGATTATTACCAGACAGCCATGATCACACTTCACTACTACGATAAGGCCTATATGTACTCCCTTGAGAAAAATCATGATCAATACCAGGTCCTTCCATCCCTGGATGTAGACCCAGTGGTTAATACAGAACTTTTGATTAAATATGAAAAGGAGAGAAGACTTTGAATTACTGGCTCCGGCTGGCTCTTATGAATCGCTAACAGCAGCGGGACAGGGCGGAGCAGATGCCATCTATTTCGGTATCGAGCAACTGAATATGCGTGCTCGCTCGTCCGCTAATTTTACAGCTGAAGACTTACCCCAGATTGTAGCCCGGTCCAGGGAAATGGGAATGAAGGCCTATATCACAGTCAATACTGTAGTATATAACCACGAATTGATCCAGATGCGAAAGATCGTTGACCTGGCTGTGAAGCATGGGGTTGATGCCATTATTGCCTCGGATCAATCGGTCTTGCAGTATTGTCTTAGTACAGGTGCCAGGGTGCATCTAAGCACACAGCTGAACATCAGCAATATAGAGACCTTGAAGTTTTATTCAAATTTTGCTGATGTAGCTGTTCTTGCCCGAGAGCTTAACCTGGAGCAGGTTAAGGAAATGTCCAGAGCCATTGAACTGGAAGAGATTAAAGGCCCATCTGGGAAGCCTGTCCAGCTGGAAATGTTTGTACATGGTGCCCTGTGCATGGCCGTTTCCGGTAAGTGCTACCTGAGCTTACATGAGCATAACCAAAGTGCAAACAGAGGGAATTGTTATCAGGTCTGCCGCCGGGGCTATACAGTGACAGATAAGGACCGGGAAGTGGAGCTGGATATTGACAATGAATATATCATGTCGCCCAAGGACCTGAAGACCATTCATTTTTTAAATAAAGTGCTGGATGCGGGCGTAAGCATTTTAAAAATCGAAGGAAGGGCCCGGTCGGCCGAGTATGTAAAAACGGTCGTAAGCTGTTACGATGAAGCCATTCACGCTTATGTGGATGGATCATTTACCAGGGAGAAAATAGAGGCATGGGATAAACAACTTGCTACAGTCTTTAACAGGGGATTTTGGGATGGATATTATCTGGGCCAACGACTTGGCGAATGGAGTGAAGAATATGGTTCCATGGCTACCTTAAAAAAGGTTTATACGGGGAAGGTCACCAACTTTTTTAGCCGGATCGGAGTAGCTGAAGTGCTTATCGAAACAGGCGAGTTGCAGGTGGGAGATACGATTGTCATTATAGGCCCTACCACCGGTGCCATTGAAATGGAAGTTAAGGAGCTGAGGGTGGATGAAATAAACTGTGAAACTGCCAATAAAGGAGAACGATGCTCACTACCGCTTGAAGAGCCGATCAGGCGTTCCGATAAAGTTTACAAGCTGGTATCCCGGTCCTGAGTTTCCGCTTTTTTCAGAAGGATCCGGATAATGGTGGAATCTTTCGGATCGGAGGAGAGCACAAAGATTTTCCCGTGGTGGTATGTTTCTATGATGCGTTTAGAAAGTGATAGGCCCAAACCCCAACCACGCTTCTTGGTGGTGTAACCGGGTTTAAAAATGGTCCGGAACCTCGACTTTGCTATCCCCTTTCCGCTATCCTCCACATCGACGATTACACTATCCTCTATATCTACCGCGTGCACGATTACACGGCCAGCTCCTTCAATGGCATCTGTGGCATTTTTTAAGAGGTTTTCGATTACCCACTCGAACAGTGTTTCATTGAGGTTTACGGTAATGGGTTTTGGAGGCAGGTCCAGGAGGTATTCAATATTTTTAGGCCCCCGGATTTTAATGTATTCCAGGCTCTCTTTCAGGATTGCGGTAAGATCTGAATCTTTCATCAAAGGTCTGGAGCCAATTTTTGAAAAGCGGTCGGTGATCTTTTCGAGCCTGGAAGTGTCTTTTTGCATATCCTGGATCATGGAAGGATCCAGATCAGAGTCCTTGAGCAGTTCCATCCAGCCTATGAGCGAAGAGATGGGTGTTCCAAGCTGGTGGGCCGTCTCCTTGGACATGCCGGTCCACACCTCGTTTTGTTCGGCCTTTCTTGAAACACTGAATGCAATATAGGAGACCAGGACAAACAGGATGATAACTCCCAATTGAACATAGGGAAAGTAAATCAGCTGTCGGAGCAGGAAAGAATCACGGTAAAATAGGAGTTGATACTCACTGGGGCCCAGGTCAATTACCAGGGAGTCATTCTCCTCACGTGCATGTTCTAGTTGCTTGTAGATGTATTTAGGATTCTCTGATTTTAAGGAATCCAGGTTCTTATTTGAAATGATTTTACCTTCAGCATCGGTGAGAATAACCGGAATATGGGTATTGTTTTCAATCACGGAGAAGGGGAAAGCCAGTTCGGACTCGAGACCTGCGCTTGAGACTATGCGTATCGCCTCGGCCCACACCTCCATTTTCTGTCTTTCGGTGATTTGAATGTGCTTTACCAGCCCGCTGGTATACCAGAGCGAACCCACACCAATCAGGACAGCGGATAGAAGAAGAATCTGCTTCCATCGCTGCTTCTTGCTGTATATGTCCAACTTACGGTTGTTTTTCACGCTTATTCATCAATAACGAATTCCACAGCGGGTTTATTCTCAGTGCTATCTTTTTTCGATTTATTTTTACGCCAGCGTCCTTTCACTCTTTTTTTATTCACCACCCGGGCACTGTCCGGTTCTTCTGTAAACTCAAAGGTAAAGGATTCATCCTTATTTCTTTGAGGATCTTCTGCTTCTACAATTGTTGTATCGTGTTTGAATAAACCGAGCTCTTCATTCAGAATCTTCTTTAGTTCTGTTTTTTCCTGGTTCAGATCATTGCGAATCTTCTCGGCAGTCTTTTCCCGGTCCCTCTCTACCTGGGCTCCTGAGCCATCGTTGTAAACCTTCAGAAAGAGAACCCTGGTATCGGATTCATCTTCGGCAATAATGAATTCACTGTTCCTGGCCCCTCGCGCTTTGCTATACAGTAACTCAGATAGTTTTAGCTTAAGACGGTAGTCGTAGTGATTGTTGAATTCGTGGATGCCGGAGGCAGACATGTTCAGGGCATTGGTATGAATCTCCATAGAGGGGATGATCACCTGTCCTTCCTTAATAAGGATGTTGTTTTCCAATGTCTCGAAATGAATATTCTGCAGCTCTTCCACCTCAATAAACCTGGATAGAGCAAGTAATGGGGCGAAACTGTTTAACTCACCATCCTGAATACTTACATTATTTTCGCTGAGAATGGACTGCTTTCTGATGGAGAAGGTGGAATCAAAATCGGCTGAAAACAAACAGTTTCCTGAGATGGTGCCCTTTATATGTTCATCGGTAATCTGATCCTGTCCGAAATTTTTAAATGAATAAAACAGCCTTTTGATGTCCAGGTTGTAGAGTGATGAGTTTACATTAACAAAAATGTCACCACTTTGGCCCTGGGTCATTCGATAATCTCCAGTCAGGGTACCATCCATGGTCTGCATAGTCAGGGAATCTACCAGTAGCACGGGCGAATCGTAGGTGGCCACCCCCCTGAGATGCTGGGCTTCGAAGCGCTGCATGGTAAATTCAGAGATCACAAAGTCCAGTTTTAGCTTAAGTCGGTCTGGAAAGAGAATGGTCCCATTTCTCTTTTTGTCTTCCCGGGAAAAGCTATTTATTAGCTCTTGTAGATCAATTTGATTAGTATGCAATGTTGCGGATGCCACCAGGGGCTCATCTTTTTTCAGGAGGAAAGAGAGCAGGTTCAGACCCGACCCGGAAAAGGTAAAATCACTTTTCCCGAATGAGCCGGAAAGGGAGGGTTCCCAGAAGTCATTCTCAATATGAATGGTGCCATTCAGATTGGTGAAAGGAGTATCATCTTTATGAATTCTGAACCCTACCTCCTCCAGGGAGAGCCCACCAGCAAAATCAAAGGCAAGGAATTTTTGACCCTTTGGTTTAAGTCTGTCATAGGAACCCGAAACGGTGATGTCACTGAATATTGTTCCCTGGGCTTTATCCAAAGGAATTTGCTTGTACCAATGAAGCCATTGTTCAGGATGAATATCCCCTTTGAGCTTAAATGAGAAATTGGGGTCATAAAAATTTTGAATCCGACCATTGAGGGAGAGATGATCGCTGCCAACATCGGCGGTGAGTGCTTCAACGATCAGCGAGGTTGTTACCGGATTAAATTCACCCCCGTTTGAATAGCTTCCGTTCAGGTTAAGATTTTTGACAGAAAAGGGCAGCTGGTCCCAGGATAAATCTGCATTTGTCGTTTGAAAATCAGCTTCAATTTTTGGTGCCAGCGTTGAACTAACCATTCCTGTGATTCTGGAAAAAAGCTGAAGATTTCCACTTCCTCTGATCCCCTGTAGAGGTATGCTTATTTCACTGGGCAGAAGGTCAAGAACCTCATGTATTTCGAGATTCTTTGCGGTAGCAAACAGGTCCATTTCCACGCCCTCCCCCTGGTGCAGAATGAAGTGCCCATCCATATCAGCTACAATTCGATCCAGTTGCAGCTGTCCCGATTTAATAGTATAAAGGGAGTCCCGTACATCAAGGTTCAGCTCCGCTTCTACTTCTCTGTTGGAGGCATATAGAATCTCTTTGTTTGATATCTCTCCAAGCCATCCACTTAAAGAACCCTTGAGCTGTGTATTTCGTTTGGAGAATCTTCCGTTGAGGTCGATGCGCTTCAGGGTTCCGGTAGAGGTCAGATGCTTTACCTGGTTGTTAAGTACCATGGAAAAATTGGTGATTCTCAGGCTTGACAGGTTCACCGGTGATGCCTCTTTCTGTTTCCGGTCATTTCCGGAAAAAATCTGATAGTTCACTTCTCCATCCAGGTCAGTGTATAGATGCATAATCCCATCCTTGATCTCCAGCTGCCGGATATTGTACTTTTTCCGGATCAGTCCAATGAGATTGAAACTGATATTGATATTTTTTGCACTTAAAAGTGTATCTGCGCCGGGGCCATTAAAATTATGGGTGTTAAAATTATGGGTGGACCAGATGGTTACATTCTTCAGTTGAATGGAAGTATTGGGAAATTTATGAAAGACTTTGACAGTGATCTCATCCACATCCACCTTGCTGTCGAGGCGGTGGTTGATCTGTTCCATCACGAAAATTTTGAGATTGTCGCCGTAAAATTTAACAACTACCACCCCGGTAATGGCCAGCAGCAGCAGGATGATCAACACAAAAGCCGACAGGTATTCAAATATGATCCTGAGCCTCTTTTTCATTTCTATTCAAGAAATTCGCTGAAATCATATGTGTTATCCAGTTCAATGGGCGTTTGCTTGTGCCTGAATAATCGAACAGGCCGTTCTCCGGTTAAACTCATCCGATTCCCTTCTACAGTAAACAGACACCCCTCTCTTAATCCTAGTACCGTATCTCCGGGATTGGCCTCCAGGTATTCCATGATGCGGTCCTCCCTGGTTTCACCAGCATGCCCCGGGGGATTCACGTCGGTGTAATGAGGATTGATCTGAAAAGGAATAAGATTAAATGCATTAAAGCTTGGGGGTTCAAGGATTGGCATATCGTTGGTGGTCCTGATAGTGGGACAGCAAACATTGCTTCCTGCACTCCAGCCAATGAAAGGCGTCCCTGCGAGCACTTTATTCCTTACGGGTTCAATGAGTCCGTTTTCCTGGATCATTTTAATGAGCTGGAAGGTATTACCTCCACCTACAACAATGGCCTCAGCCTCGTTAACAGCCGCACGCGGATCTTTAGCATGGTGGATTGATCTTACCCTGTGTCCCACTTCAGCGAATCGTTCCTTCACACGAGCTTCATATTCTTCAAAACTTATGGTGACCCCAGCATAAGGGATAAAAAGACAATCAACGGATTCCTTGCCCAGAAAATCGCGTATGTTAAATTTTGGATAATCCAGGTAGGCTTCACCTGGATTGGTGGAATTGCTGATCAGGAGCAGTCTCATTTGTTGTGCTTTATGGTTACCTCGTAAAGTTAATATTTTAATGGCTCAAGCGGACTAATAAAAAAACCGGCCTTTCGGGGATTATCCCACGAAAAGCCGGTCAAACGGTATTGGAGTATAGTTTTAGAAGGCGAAGAACAATCCGATGTGGAAGGGATAGAGTTCAGGTCCAAGGTCCTTCTTGAAAAGTGAGGTCGGGTAGTAAGTTGCATAGAGGTGCATGAATCCATAACCAGCTCTGGCAGTAAATCCATAGCGCACTGGAAAGAGGTTATAGTCTCCTCTGAGCACTTCTTTAGATTTTTGTCCGGCACTACTGTATTTAATTTTGGTTCTTGAACAAAGCTTCAGACCCCCTATCACACCCGTAGAAAGATTTACCCTTTTTCTTCCGGCAGGTATCTGGAATTCGATAAGAAGGGGTACGGTTAAGTACCACATGGTCATTTTCGATTTGGTTATATTCGACGCATAATCAGGAACATACTCCCCGATTGCACCCGTAATATCATCCTTTCTGATGCTGTTCTGTCCATTGAAATTATAGTTGATAAATTCGAAGCCCATTCCAGTTACCAGTCCGATCTTATCCGTACCAAGACCTACTCCCACATCCACAAAATTGATACCCAGGTTATAGGAGCGTCCGGTATTCAGGTCCATATAAGCATCTTCAGGCGGGAGCGTGAGGCTGTTATCGGGTGTCAGATAACTACTCAGCCCGAGCTCAATACCCGCATAATGAGGTCTGAATCTTTTCTTTTTGGGCTTCTTATAGAATGAGCTGGGAAAGTCATCCATATCCAGCACCTTGATCTCTGTTCCTTCCGATCCTTCCACAATGCTGATACCCCTGCGGCCCAGTTTTACCCTGACGGTATCCCCATTTTCTTCCACGATGACTACTTCGTTTTGTCCCAGGGTGACCCTTGTAGATTCGGGGGTTTCTATGACCTCAACTCTTCCAACCACATTCACAGTATCCGAATAGGTATAAAATCCGTCGTCTTCCTCTACAATAATAACCTCTTCTACCCCGGAGCCGTCCTCAATAATTATTACTTCTTCTCCATCTGAATTTTCTTCTACTGTAATAACTACTTCCCCACCTGGGGCCTCCTCCACAACAATCACCTCTTCTACTTCTGCTATGGTGTCATTTTGCTGTGCAGTGAGTGGGAGCATCATTACCAATGCCATCAATAGTAAAATTATTTGCTTCATTTGTTCTGGTTTTATTGATTTGGTGGTAAGACGGGGTATGCTGGTGAAAAGTTACAGCTGCGTGTCAGAATTTCAGACCAATGACCACCACATCATCTACCTGTTCCGCATCTCCCTTCCACTGCTCAAATTCTCTGTCGAGCTGCAAGCCTTGCTCATGCATCTCTTTTTCGGAAATCGAAACCAGCAGCCTTTTAAAAGGCAGGTATTTGAATTTCTTATCTCGGGGCCCACCGAACTGGTCAGCATAACCATCTGAGAAGAGGTAAACATTATCCCCTGGTCGAAGATCGATTTCGTGGCCGGTGAAAGGGTGCATAACCAGGTGGATGCTTACTGGCATTTTATCTGTTTTGTACTCGCTCAGTTCTTTATCTCTAACCAGATAGATAGAGTTATTGGCACCTGCAAACAACATCCGTGTATTATTATGGTCAATTTTGCATACAACCATATCCATTCCGTCCTTGGCAGCACTGGGATCACCCTTCTGGTGAAGTGTTTCAATGATTTGCCTGCGTAACTCATTGAGCAGGCTATCTGGATCGATGTCGGGATGTTTATTAATGATCTCGTTCATCAGGGCCATTCCCAGCATGCTCATAAATGCACCTGGAACTCCATGTCCGGTGCAATCAGCTGCAGCCACATAATAATGGCTTTCCTGTTCGCTGAACCAGTAATAGTCGCCACTCACGATATCACGTGGTTTAAACAGGATGAAATGCTCGGGGAGTTTCGTTTTCAGCGTATGAGAGGAGGGTAGCAGGGAGTTCTGTATGGTCTGGGCGTAATGAATGCTATCCATAATTGATTTCTGATGAACGGCAATCTGATCGTGCTGGTATCGTGCAAAATCTCTTTGGGCCTCAATCTCTGTGTTGGCCACTTCCAATTCATGGGTCCGCTCTCTAACCTGCTGTTCCAGCTTGTCGTTCTGGGCTTTGATGGTCCTGATTCTGATAATATAGAGCAGGTAGGTGCTTGAAATAAAGAGAAGGACAATCAGAATCCTGAATACCCAGGTATTGTACCATGCCTTCTGTATGGTAAAGCTGAAACTTTCTGTGTAGCCCCAGATGTTGTTTTTGCCTTTTGCCTTGTAAATGAACTCGTATTTACCGGGAGGCAGGTTGTTGTAATGAGCATTGTAATCGTTTCCACGGTGGTAGGAGGAGTATTTATTTCCTTTTCCCCGCAGGTAATATTCATATTCAATAGATGTTTCATCTGAAAAAGAGAGGGCACTAATTTCAAATATAAAATTGTTTTCATTGTGGGTGAAAGACTGTTCCAAAGTGGGTTGTATCCGCTTGTTATTGAGGAACATTTTTTCGATGTAACAAACCGGGGCAAAGTTCTGATTTGATTTGGCCCTGATATTGAAATTTGAAACCCCGTGATAGGTTCCTACCCAGAGAATATCATTGCTGTCCATAAAGAGTCCGCCGGGAGTAATTTCATCACCACTGAGACCATCCTTGGTATTGATGGTAAATTCAAAGGCCTGGGTAGTGCTGTTGAAGTAACTGAATCCTTTGTTGGTTCCCAGCCAGAGATAGTTCCTGTTTTTTGCCGGGTGAATGGATTTTATCATCATCTCGCGGTCGAAAGCGGATAATTCCATCTGCTCGAAACGGCTGTCTTTCACAAGGCCAATCCCGCAATCGGTACCAACCCAGATATCATTTCCTTCCAGATAAAGTGTCCAGATGCTGCATTCGGTTTTCTGCAGCAGCTCAAATTCAGAGCCGTTGAATACCACAAAACCAGAGTTGTTTCCTCCAATTACTAAGCCGTCTTTCTCAATCAGCTGAAAGATATTGGCCGTGTATTTATTCTTCAGTTCACTGGGTTGAGAATAGAAATTGGGGAAGTAATATATGACCCCGTTGATTCCGGTAAGTAGAAAAATCTCCCCCTTACTTGTTACAAAAATGTTTTCTACACTATGAGCGATTTGCTGGAACGGCTTATGTTTAACAATCTCCAGGCTTGTGCCGCTCACTTCGAACAGGCCTTCATTATTGGCCAGCAAGATATTGTTGTTAGGTAGCAGGGTTCCTGTGAACTTGGTATTCTCAGATGCAATTTTGGGAGTAAAATTGTCCAGCTTCTCCTGATGGAAAAAGAAGACTCCGTTGTCCGAAGTGATCCACATTCGTTGCTGTTTATCCTGGAATACAGAATAGATGTAACTATTGATTATGGCCGGGTAGAAATTTCGCAATCCCTTGCGATTGGTAAGACGTTGCAATCCCCCCGAAAAACCGATCCATATATTATCCTCATTATCAATCAAAAAGGAGAGAATTTTGTTGTTTTTAATTCCTATTTCCTGTTCGTAAACAATTGGTTTTTGATCAGTGGAAGTAACCTGCATAATCTTTGAATCGGTCACCAGCCAAACAGAGCCAAATTTGTTGGTGGTGATATCAGAAATGATATTGACCGGAAAGTGGAGACTGGTGTTCAGATTATGAAAGGTGGTTTTTCTTCGATTTTCAATCAGTGCCGGAAGATGAGTGATGGAGAGTCCATCCCGGGTGGAGATCCAGATGCTGTCATTGGGATCAATAAAGAGAGAATAGCAATCCATATCACTCAAACGGGTGACCTGATTCCGGTCCGGATCAATCATAAAGACTCCCTGGATGGTTGCCAATAGCAAATTATTGCTTCCCGGATCCTCTGTAATGCTGTAAATGACACCTGGCAGTACGGGGTGTTCATCATTGAGATAAGCGGTGCTTCCGTCCGCCCTTTCCAGATATAATCCGTCGTCGCCCATAAACCAGTGATTGCCACGGGAATCTATATATATGCTTTGGAAGGAGATCCCACTCCACAAAACACTGGTGGTAGAGTCGCCAGAGAATTTGGCAATTCCGCTGGTGGTGGCAAAATACATGCATCCACTGCTGTCCTGTTTAATATCCCTTACGGAGTTTCCCGGCAATCCATGTTCATGGTTAAAAACGGTCATCTCCCGGCCATTGTAGCGGACCGCTCCGGAATTGGTGCCAAACCACATGTAACCCTTCTTGTCCTGAAAAATGGAAAGGATATCTTCCTGGGGAAGGCCGTCATTGGCTCCGTAATTCACATAGGGTAGCTGGCCGGTCTGAAAGCGTTCATAATAACTGTTGATAAAGGCTTCAGGCGTCTGAAGTGTATTTCCTCTGAGCGCTTTCAAAAGGATTCCTATCAATCCCTGCTGCTGCGACCGGTTTATGAACTTTTCAACTTCTTTTTGCAATTCCGGCTGATCCTTACGAAGCGCCCAGCAAACATCCACACTGCCCAGTTCAAACTTTCCTTCCAGTTCGGGGTAGGCTGAGAGTTCATTGAAGGCATTATAGAGGATGGTATAATCTGCATTTCCCGAAAGCACTTCGGGGATGAAATTGTTTACATTTTCATAGTAGTAATTACTAATACCATTTTCGTTCAAAATATCTTCATAAACTGTTTTACTACCTGTCACCCCACGATATCTATTTAAATCATCCAGGCTCTTTATATCAATCCCTTTCCTGGCTACTACCATGTAAGCCGAGGTATAGACAGGCACCAGATTAACCTTCCTGGACCTCCAGTCCAGGTCGGCAATGGTCTCTGTTGCCAGGTCAAAGTAGTTGAACCATTCCGGGGTGTAGGAAGAGTCCCTGCTCACATTTCCTTCCTTGTCTTCCCAATATTTTGTAAAGCTTGGTGTGACTACAAATTCCAGGGAAACGCCCAGGTAATCGGCAAACTCTTCAGCAAGTGCGTGCATGAATTGTTTTTGGCCGTTTTCGTGATATACAAAGTCCCGGTCCCTAAGGGCCACCACCAGCTTACGGGAAGCCAGTATCTCATCCAGGTCCCGTTGGTAGCGGTCCAGCTTCAGGTTCTTATTAAGCCTGTCCACATAAGAATTATAAGTAATGCCATAACGTCTGAAAAAAAGATCGTCCAGGAAGCCATTACTGGCAATGGTCTCAAAGAAATTTTCAACCTCCTGAATAAGGGGATTGTTTTTTTCAACGGCCCATGCCGACCGGCTGGTTTCGCTTATGGGAAAGGCTATTTTATACTTTTGTCCATTGCTGGCATTAAGATTCAGGGCTTCATCAGCATCCAGGACAATCCCGTATACACGGCCTTCCTCCAGAAGCTGGATGGTTTCTTCGGTGGACTCTGTCCTGACCAGTTCAATTTTCTCGGCCAGGGTAGCATTGATTTCTTTAAGATGCTGTTCAAAGGTGGTGGTACCCATAAAGGCAATCCGTTTACCAGAGAGATCGGAAAGTCCTCTTGGGAGCTCCTCATTATTATTGATCATTAAGAGCTCGGCCGATAGTAGTGTTTCAGCAAAACCAAAAAGTTTTTTTCGCCATTCAAGAATGGTAAAGGTGGAGCAGATTATATCGGAGTCTTTTAATGCATCGGGAGTGTACAGAAGATCGGGATTGGTTTCCATGTCGGGGGGAATGCTGCCATTCTTCTTAAAGGCCTCATTCCAATCGATCTCCACTTCGATCAGTTCAACATTCAGGTAACGGGCAAACTCCAGGGCCAGATCGTAGTTGATATTTTTAAGGTCATCAGAAGTAAAGGCTACATAGATTTTTCCTGATCTTCTGATCTCATCCAGACTCCTGGCTTGAATCAGAGCTGGTAAAAGGCATACCAAAAGAAGAAGAAAAAATCTTTTTAGGAACATCTTACTTACTTTTCAAAAAAGTCCTTGAGACCACCGAAATAGTAAGCATCCCATCCATGTACCATATCTTCATAAGCATCTTCGGGAATATGGGTGTGATGCAGTTCTATTTTTGTAAAGTGTCGGTCAGGGCGGAGGGTGATGGTGACGATGGATTTCTCCTCCTGGTCGCCAAAAAACCACTCCTGAGTGATCTTGCTGTTCTGTTCAAAGGCAATGTTTATTCCTTCTATATCGCCATCGAAGAGAGAGAACCTGCTTCCTGGTTCCTCTTTCATTTCAGCCGCACCACCCGTCCAAAGTGCAATGGAAAATGGATTTATAAGTGCTGCATAAATTTCTTCCGGGGTCCCTTTAATGCGGTAGTATTTGCGAAGTTCTTTCATGATTAGCTAAATTAACTGAAATTATAGCTGTTTACGGAATAATCAAAGAAAGGGTTACCCGTAGATTTCAATCGATAGGTTTGTATATTTCCGAGATTTCAATCTTAACAATGCGGTAACCTTTCCAGACTTCGATAGCAGCAAAGACGATTCCCACAAAAACCGCGAACATCCCCGCATAGAAAAATGCCACAATCAACCAGTCAAATGCCAGAGCATTCTTATTGATGGTTAAGCCGATCAGCACGGAACTGACAATAAAAAGAGCTACGGCCAGAGAGTAGCTGAAAACTGCATTTCGGACCAGGGAAATTCGTTCAATCAGATGGCTTATCTGAAGCTCAATATTGCTTAAGCGGTTGCTGTCATTTTCATCAATTTTCTCCTGGCGAAAAATCTTGCGTTTCTCTTCATTGAGCAGCCGGATGCGGTTTACCACAAGACTGTATTTATTATTCATTCCCAGCAGAAGCAGCCCGCAGGCCGAGATCATCAGTCCAGGTGCCAGCATCCCCTGGATTAATTGCACAATGGGAGTATCCATAGAACATTGAGTTAGCTGTACAAATGTTGCGAATAAATATGGATTTATCAAGATGTGAGCCCCCGGGATCAGGAGAGCTTATTCATCTCTGAAGAACTGTTCTTCTTTCAGAGTGATAATCCGGTCTTCCACAATGGCACGGATGGAAACTCCCTGATTGCTATCCTCCTTTTCCGGGAGCAGATCCAGTGCATCAATAAATCGCTGATAATCCACCAGGGCTTCTTTGTGCTTGTGCATACTGTTATCCAGAATGGAAGCCATGAAATAGAGCGAAATAACATTTGTCGAATCTACTTCCCACGCCTTTTCATAATAAGAATAGGCCTCTTTGTACTCCGTTTCCAGACGTTTGATATTGCCCTGTTCGGAATAGATACGGGAGACAATTGAAGGATCGGGCTGCATCAATTGCAGCGACTGGTTCAGGTGGTACATGGCCTTATCCATCTCAGCGATGGTCGACAGACTGGCACCAAGGAAGAAGTGCACTTCGGCATCCATAGTATCCTTTTTTACAGCATCTTCAAGCGCCCCAATGGCTTGGCCAAAATCGGTTTTCAGGTAATGTGAGATTCCTTTAAATTTTAAGGAAAAGACAGTTGAATCGCCCAGGGCGACCGCATAGTCGAACCACTGCACCGCCTTTCCTGCCTCCCCCGTTTTATAGTAGGCATAAGCAAGCAGTTTGCTGAACTTGATGCTTGTGGAGTCGATCTCGATCATATGCTCACAAATGGGGATGGTTTTAGCAGGCTTTTTAAATTGAATGTACCAGTTTCCCAGGGCATAAGCAGCTTTCTGGTTTTCCGGATAGAGACGGTAGGCCCGTTCGTAATAGATCCATGCCCCGCTGCTACCATGCCGGTTGAGAATATCGCCCATCATCATCAGACTGCTGAGGTTTATGGAGTCCAGGATCAGCACCTGGTTCAGGGCTTCTATGGCCTCTTCGTACTGCTGCCTGAAGGAAGCCATTTCAGCCAGTTTTAACCAGGAAGAGACATCGGTGCTGTCCTTCTTTACAAGGTGATCGTAGCCTTGTCGGGCCTGAATAAAATTTCCAGCATCGAAGTATTGCCGGGCCAGCATGCGACTGAATCTGGGCTCTCCAGGATAAAGCACAAGTGCCTGCTGAAGGGTTCCAATAGCTTCTGGAGTTTGTCCAAGCTGCGCCTCTGAGAGCGCTTTTAGATAATAAGTATTAAATGCGGTATCGCCTGAAGCGATCAATGCGCTTGAGCTTCGGATCACCTCTCTGTAGTTCCCGGAGTAATAGAGATCTGTAAGGCTTTCCTGGCCATGTAAAACCTGCCAGGAAGAACAAATGCAAAGGACTGTAAGGAGGAGAGAGCGGGCGTGTTTCATGGAGAAAAATTGACCGCTGTGCATCAGGCACAGCGGTCATAAAGTTGTAGTTATTATTGAAGAACGAAGTTGACGGGAAAGGTAAATTGGACATTTACTGCCTGACCTCTTTGTTTACCGGGCTTCCAGGCTGGAGATGATGAGACAACCCTGATCACCTCTTTTTTAAGCATCTCGATGTATTTCTCAGCTGGTTCTTCAGCATCGTCTGCTATTTTTCGGTAAGAAGTCACTACCACCTCATCAATGGCTTTTCCCTGGCTCTCTGCAAGGGTCTCTTGATCAGGGATCACCACTTTACCTTCTTTGTCTACGATGAATGTAATAATGATTCTTCCGGTAACCCCTGCTTCAACAGCTTCTTTGGGATAAGCCAGATTATATGCAATGTATCTGCGGAATTCTATGGCTTCTTCACCATTGAAGGTGGGCATTTCTTCCACCACCATAAAGATTTGCTCAGATGCCTCAGCGGCAATTTCCTCTGCAGGGTCTATAGCATCTATAGGCGCATCCTTATCCGTACATGATACGATAAAGAATGCAATAACGCTTAAAGGGAGTAGCAAGCTAAGTTTCCATTTGCTTCCCAATTTATAGTTCTTGTTTAGCATGTTGATTCGTTTTTTAATTTGACTACTGAATTGATTAGAAATGGATGCGCATCCAATATATTGGTTTAAAATTGATAGTTGGTATTTGGTAGGGTCGGTACCCCTACGAAGCACTGCTGAATCGGCCAGGTACTCCAGGTTCTCGATGACCGATCTGCGGAACATCCAGGCTACCGGGTTGAACCAGTTTATGATCACAAAAATCTCTACCAGAATGCGGTCAATGGAGTGCCATTCTCGTTTATGTATGTTCTCATGATCCAGAATGTGACTGAAGGAATCATCCTCTGAAGCTGCCGGGTCGATAAATATATAGCCGAAGAATGAGCTGGCATGCAAGGTCGGACTGTCGAGCAGGATGTAGCCTTCTGCCTGGAATCGTTTCGAACGGATGATAGCAAGTGCGATTCGGGTCAGCTGCATGAGTACTTTAACAACTCCAATGCTAAGAATCACCAGATAGATCATTAAGAGCACAGTGGTAAATGAGAATGAACCATTTCCCGCTGCGGCTTCACCTGCACCTAATATTGTTACCCCTTCAAGGTTGATGGTAATGGGTGCCATTTGGCCAATTGGCATTCTCATGGAGTCGGGTAATAGAGGTAAGATAAGAGGTAGCAAGACAACTCCCATCAGGTATATTCGTCGTACATTAAAGTTTTTATCCCTTTCAAAAAACAGTTTGTAAGCTACATACAGTATCATCAGGGATATGTTCAGCTCTACCAGGTATGCGAAAAGATTATTCATTGCTGGCTTTGTTTTTTTTGAGCTCCTCCATAATCTTTATAATCTCGTCGGCCTCATTCATGCTGAGGGATTCACTACTTCCAAAATGGGAGAGTACCTGTTTCATTGAATTATTGAAATAGTCCTTCATCAAACCAGAAAAACGTTCATTCCGGTACTGCTCTCTGCTGAGCAGGGGATAGTACTGGTGAGACTTTCCAAAGCTGCGGTGATCCACGAAACCTTTTTTCTCCAGGATCCTGATAATGGTAGATACCGTATTATAAGCAGGTTTGGGTTCTGGAAACCGTTGAAGCAGATCTTTTACAAATCCTTCCTTCTCATCCCAGAGGATTTGCATGATCTGTTCTTCTGCTTTGGTAAGTGTATTCATAATGTGCCTTTTCATCAATTGATGCTACAAACATAAAACTAAATGTTTAGTTATGCAACTAAATACTTAGTTTATTTTTCCATTTTTATCGTATTACCTTATTTTCAAGGCGCTTCCTTATTTAGAAAGGTATAACGTAAACTATTAATTAACAGCAAAAACCGTGCTATTCTTATTTAGATCGATTATGTATTTCCCCTGCTTTGATAAAATATGACATATGTTGTTATAAGATTCACATCAAAATTCTATTTTTATGCTTTCATTTTGTGAAACAAATAACAATAACGCTTTAATTAGCAGATAAACAGTACGTTACACTTAACTATCTTTGAGCTCATGGAAACGATTATTGAAAATGAATTAGTTAGGGAGCTGGCTAACAAGCATGGCCGGTCCCGTGAGAGCCTTATGCCCATCCTGCAGGACCTGGTTGTTCACAACCGCTTTCTTTCCAGGCAGGATATGATTGATGTGGCCAGAGAACTGGATATTTCTGCTGCCGATGTATTCGGAACAGCAACCTTTTACTCCTTCCTTGATACGGAAGTCAGGGGGAAATATGTGATCAGGATCTGCAAAACTATCTCTTGTACTATGAAGGGCAAGAATGAGATTCTGAATACCATTGAGGAGATCCTGAAGATGAAGCTAGGCGAGACCACCCCTGACCGTAAGTTCAGTTTGCTTGAGGCCAACTGCATTGGCTGGTGTCATAAGGCACCTGCAATGCTGATCAATGATACGCCCTATACGGAGCTTACACCCAGGAAGGTGACTGAGATATTGAGGGAATACATAAAGAAATAATCATAGAAAAATATCATAAGCATGAGTTCACAGCTTGTAAAAAGAGTAGATCTTATTTTCGAAAAGATCGAATGCAGGGAGGTCCTGAAAAAGCTTATAGACGTAGATCCCGACGACATCTGTCAGGAGATACTTGATTCTGACCTGAAGGGTCGGGGTGGTGCCGGATTTCCAACCGGCTTAAAGTGGCGTTTCACTGCCGAGGAGAAGGATCCTGTTAAATATATTGTTTGCAATGCGGATGAAGGGGAGCCTGGAACTTTTAAAGATCGTGAGATTCTTGACCAGGTACCTGGAAAAGTATTTTGCGGAATGGCCATTGCCGGGAAAGCCATTGGGGCCAAATTGGGCTACGTTTATTTGCGTGGTGAATATAAGTTTCTGATTCCCAAGTTAAATGAGGAACTAATTAAGTTCCACAAAACCATGGATGAGTTTAATCAAAACTTCAGGATCGTAATTCGTCTGGGAAGTGGAGCATACATTTGTGGAGAAGAGAGTGCTTTGTTTGAATCCATTGAGGGTAAAAGGGGAGAGCCCCGCAACAAGCCTCCCTATCCAACCTCATCCGGTTTGTTTGGCAAACCCACCATCATAAACAATGTGGAGACCCTGGTTCATACCGTAATGATTATGAATTACGGAGCTGCTCATTTCAAGGAGCTTGGAACCAAAGATTCCAGGGGTTCAAAGGTATTCTCCATATCGGGCGATACACCCAAGGCTGGTATTTATGAGCTGGAGCTGGGAATGACTGTAGATGAGTTTGTAAATGATTTTGGTGATGGGGATACCAAGGCGGTTCAGGTAGGTGGCGCATCCGGATTTTGCGTTCCCAGGAAAAAATTTGATGAAACCATCATTGGATTTGAAGGTATGCCCACCGGAGGATCAATGAAACTATTCAACTCTTCACGATCCATGTATAATGTGCTTCATAACTACCTTGATTTCTTTACCGAGGAGTCTTGCGGACAGTGTACCCCATGTCGGGTAGGTTGTCAACAACTATTATTAGGGGTTGAGGCTGTGAAACGGGGAGAGAAGAATTCCAAATACCTGGATGAGCTGGTCAAACTGGCGAAGACCATGAAGCGAGCATCCAAGTGCGGACTGGGTCAATCGGTGGGGAATGCATTTGGATCCATCGTTGAGAACTTCAAGGAAGAGATCATTTACTAAGAGAAAAATTTAAAAAACTAGATATCATGGTAAGTTTATCCATTAATGGCATGGTGGCGAAGGTTCCCGAAGGAACAACCATTCTTGACGCGGCCAAGAAAATGAATTTCAAGATACCTACGCTCTGTCATCATGATGACCTCTGTGTGGCTGGGAATTGCAGGGTTTGTGTGGTGGAGCAACTGGGAGCCAAATCCCTTGTTGCAGCCTGTGCTGCTCCTGTTTCAGAAGGGATGCAGATCCTGACCAACTCTTTGAAAGTGCGTTCGGCACGAAAACATATTATCGAGTTGCTGCTTTCTGAGCACAATGCCGATTGTACTAAATGCTACAAGAATGGAAAGTGTGAGCTTCAGAACCTCTCCAATGAGTTTGCTGTAGGCGATCACATTTTTATAGACCTGAATACCATTAAAGATTATACGGTAGACAGATTTTCTCCTTCCATTCAGAAAGATGATAGTAAATGTATTCGCTGTCAGCGCTGTGTTCGTACCTGCGAACAATTGCAGGGAGTCAATGCGCTTACCGTTGCGTATAAGGGGGACGAGCAAAGGATTACCACCTTCGATGACCTTTCTATGGCAGAGGTGATCTGCACCAATTGTGGTCAATGTATAAATCGCTGTCCAACAGGAGCCCTGGTTGAGCGCACTTATTTGGATGAGGTATGGGATGCCATACTGGATCCCACAAAACATGTGGTGGTTCAGACAGCACCCGCGGTTAGAGTTGGATTAGGAGAAGAGTTGGGCCTGGAACCTGGTAAAAGGGTAACTGGTCAGATGGTTGCTGCATTGAAGAGACTTGGTTTTGATTCAGTCCTGGATACTGACTTCACCGCCGACCTTACCATTATGGAAGAGGGAACCGAACTGCTAACCAGATTGAAGCAAGCACTGGTTGATAAGAATCCAGATGTGGCATTGCCCATGACTACCTCCTGTTCACCGGGCTGGGTCAAGTTTATTGAACACGCCTTCCCGGAATATCTACCCAATGTTTCTACCTGCAAATCTCCGCAACAGATGTTTGGAGCACTTGCTAAAACCTATTACCCAAAGACCAGAAATCTGGATCCGAAAGATATTGTAAGTGTTTCCATCATGCCTTGTACTGCCAAAAAGTACGAAGCAAATCGTCCCGAAATGCGCTCCAGTGGATACAAAGATGTGGACTATGTGCTGACCACCCGTGAGCTTGCAAGAATGATCAAACAGGCGGGTGTGGAATTCTCTATGCTGAAAGAGGACAAATACGATAGCATCATGGGGGCTTCATCAGGAGCTGCTGTAATCTTTGGTGCCACAGGAGGGGTGATGGAGGCGGCGCTGAGGACTGCTTATGAGATTGTGACCGGCAGACCAGTGCCTTTTGAGAATCTGAATATTATTCCGGTTCGCGGAATGGAAGGTGTAAGGCAGGCTTCAGTACTGATTGAGGACTGCAAGGAGGAATGGAGTTTCCTTAACGGTGTGGAGCTAAAGTGTGCGGTTGCACATGGACTGGTCAATGCCAGGGAGCTGATGGATGGTGTGAAGAGCGGTGAAATCAATGTTCATTTCATTGAGGTGATGGCCTGTCCGGGTGGATGCCTGGGAGGTGGTGGACAACCCATTCCAACCAATGAGGAAATTCGTAGGAAAAGGACTGAAGCGATCTATGCAGAAGATATGTCCATGGCAGTTAGGAAATCTCACGAGAATCCCGAGATCATTGGGATCTATAAGGACTTCCTGGGCGAGCCCCTGGGACATAAATCTCATGAACTATTGCATACGCATTATACAGAACGCGTACGTTATTAATAAGAGAAATAAGCACTAGACTTGTGAAGGGCTGGCTCGGGAGAGCCAGCCTTTTTTTAATCAATCGGAAATTCGTATAACCAGAAGGTTAATAAGGTATCTGTCGGAAAGTAGGTATGGGGAGCCACCACGGATAGATAATTTGCTCCTGTTACAATCATTTCATTATAGATCGAACTGAGCAATACGCTATCCTGGTTAAACTCTTCGCTATGTGCTGAAACCAGAATGGCAGCCCTTGCATCATAGTCTGTCACTTCAAAAGGAGTACTTAAACTCAAGTATGGAAGGTCAGAGAGGCCCCTTTTATCAGCTGTGTTTCCTCCCATATACACATCGATGGGACCCTGACCAGCAATTGAATGCATGACCTGAAATTTCACATTTCCGGATGCTGGATGGCTTGTGTCGATTTCCCGAAAAAGCAGCTGGGGTTCTTCTTTAGAACCACGAACGATAACAGTGTAGTATTTATCCTGCTCCATTTGAAATAGCTTACTTACAAGTACCTCCTTTGTTCCGGAGTGTTTCACCGTAAATGAAATTTCTTCACTGGCAGTTTCAAGCAAGACGGCCCCTGAAAATTGTGAGGCATACAGCTGCTCTTCGGGCAGTGCATGATCATCTACTTCCCAGATCACACTTCCCAGCTCCGGAATGAAATGATAGAGATAGCTATAGGCTCGAATATCTTCAGGCTCAGGCTCAGGCTCATCAGTACATGAAAGAAATACAAAGGTAAAGAGAATGGACAGGATAAATAGCTTTTTCATTTAATCAGGATTGGTTTGAATTTTCAAAGAGTTCAATGGTCTCTGGCTGCATAAGAACCCAGATGGAATAAATGCCCTTTGCGGTGCCGATGGGAACAGCCAGGCAGTTCATGGCCGAAACAATCATCACCAGGATGCGTGCCCAGGGTTTGTATGAAAACAGACCGGCTCCACCAATAATCCCAAGGGAGCTGAAAAATACAAGAAGCAGAGCCACAGAGTTTCCAACAAAGGAAAGTACATCCTGAGCGATAGGCTCATCTTCTACAAACTCAAAAAGAAACTGGAATCCAAAGAATATGGCCAGAGCTCCGGCCAGACCGAGTAAACCAAATCCAATATGCAATGCGCCCACAAAGGACACATGTTGTTTCATATTTCTTTTCTTTTCCATGCTTTGTTTTAGTTTAAGATTTGTTTCAAAAATCGTTCCGTTAATCAATAGATGGGTTGATCATCTACAAAAATCTGGTAGGAGGATTCGGAAGAGCTATTCGTATGTCCGATGGAACATAAATAGCTCCATCCGCTACGAAAAATAGTATTTGCAGTATAGGATAGAATGGAAGAGTCGGCAGGAAGAATGTTAGCTGGTGTAACAGTAACAGTGTCCCAAAGCTGCATTTCTGTAGCTTCTTTATATTCGCTAATAGAGGCGTATTCTACTTCTGACAGCACTTTGTGTTCTGCCAGCTCTCCACCAATGTAAATATCTACAGGCCCCATGGCAGGTGCTGTATGCAGGAAACGATATTTGATCATCCCTGTGGCCGGAGGGCGTGTATCAATAGCATTGCATAGAAGATGAGGCTCCTCCTCCGTTCCCAGGATAGCTATCATATAGGCTCCATTTTCAAACATGGTATAGGAAAGGCTATCTAGCAAGAGGCCGCTGTCGGTGTCTCTGGCCTGGATTAGCAAATTCTGTTCGGCCTGATTAAGTGTGATTATGGCTTCGGCCGGAATTCCGTATGCGTGTCCGGAACCAATAATACCGTCATCTATTTCCCATTGTACTCCATAGGGCTCCAGAATGAAGTTGTAATAATTATGATAAGTATTGATGGTCTCGGGTACGGGGTCTGGATCCTTCAGGCATGCCTGAAGAAGCAATAAGGGGATTATAAGGGGAACTGCGTATTTTAATGTCATAGTATAAATAGCTTATTAAATTCCGGCTGCAAGTTAGAAAAATAGGGTGATACAATAAACTCTTACTCTTCGTACAGGGCGATAAACTCATAGGAGTTGCCGCTCGATTCTAGAAATCTTAAGAAGGATGCAAATGAGATCACAAGGGTTGCGTTGTTTTCATTTGGGTGAAAACTTATTCGTTCGGCCGATTGCAGGGCTTCATCGATAAACAGGTGCACATGGTTTTCATGATCGTTGAGGATGCCGAAAGCTGAAACAGATCCAGCGGACAGTCCCAGGTAACGTTCCATCCTTTTTGGTGAAGCAAATGAGATTTTGCCCTGCTTCAGTTTTTGCTCCAGATCACGGATATTAAGTTGTCGACGATGGTCCAGGATGACCAGGTAATGCTTGTTGCCTTTATGATTTCTGAAAAATAGATTTTTACAATGAGCGGCATCGATATCCTTCCAATAGGGCAGGGCCTCCTCAACTGTGGGTACCGGAGGATGCTCGTAAAGAACGAAAGGAATGTTTTGATCGTCCAGATAGCTCCTTACCTCTTCTCGTTTGCTCATTGCTTTTCGGCCGTTTTATCTGATCATGTTGCTTAGCTGAACCCGGTTTCGGACCCCGGTTTTCACAAAAATCCGATGAGTATGATCTTTCACCGTTTGAAGTGAGATAAACAGGGTGTCACTGATCTCCTGGTTGGAAAGGCCGCGGCAGATGAGACGAATTACATCACACTCTCTTTTGGAAATATCGTGTTCTTCTGCAAAGGCAAGTAAGCTGCCTTCAAAATCTTCCGGGAGCATGCTTTCCGGTTCCTGGTATTTGTTCAGATAGACATTTAAAAACAGAATGGGTATCAGGTGCCAGGAGAGAAATACCAGTAAAAACACCTGCCGAAGGATTTCGTGGTAGCCCGATAATGCAAGGGGGGCTATGCACAGCACCATAAATGCAAGGTACCAGGCGCCGAAAATCCTGATGTGTTTTTTTGCCGGGAGGTCGGATATTTCTGCAGAAAAGAAAAGTATATAGAGATAGGCAAAAAGATAGGTGCCCCATATAAACGCAATAAATACCCAGCGTTGAAGGAGAATAAAGTCCCTGTATTCTCCCAGGTCAAAGTAGGTTAATCGTATCATGTATACGCCAAATATTACAAAGACGGCGATTAGAATCACAAAGTAAAAGACAGTAAAAGTGGTGGCAGGTTTCTTCTGGAAGAATTCCGTGATACTCCGGAGAAACATAAAATTAGCCAGCGCAAGGAAGGGGATGCCAAGAAAAATGGCATAAAGTCTGGCGGAGTGGATCACCCTCAGATCGATCTCCATTTTTGAAAGCAGTTGCTCAAGTATGCCGGCTCCCGCAAGGCTGTAGGTGCCAAAAATAAAGAGAAAGACTATGTAGTAGAAGTAACTGCTGGTGAAAGAAATTCGGTAACGCTTCATCAGTCGGTAGGAGAAGAAGATAGAAATGCCCCCTGCAATAAGGGGTACTAAGAGCAATATAAGACGCCAGGCTTCAACCATAATTCTTTATTGGAATTGTTAATATACAACAAATGACCATTAGAGATTTGATGCCTGAGAAAATTCCTACTAAAGTATAGTCGGCACTTGATTCCTACTAAAGTTGGATTTCGCAGATCACTACTTTAGTCTGAAGGATGTGAGTTCATCTTTGCCTAGATTTGATCCTAAATTAAAACGTCAAAATCATGGTAACAGTATTTAATAATAATCAATACGATTTCTTCCCTGATGCAGGAAAATCATATTCGGTCGGGTGGAAGGTGCTTATGGCCTCTTTTGTGGAACTCCTGGTGATTTCCATTGTATATATGATATTGAGTGGACCAATGGGAGTGATTCAGTGGAAAGTTGATTCCTTTGAATGGTTTCTGGTCCCGCTGGTATTCTTTGGAATTATATACAGCGTCTTTGTGGCGGGTCCCATTCAATATGGTGCCAGTTGGGTTTTTCTGAAAGCTGTACGGAGTGAACGTATCGAGGTAAAGGATATTTTTGTGGTCTTTCAGCGAAACTACTGGAACGCGGTTATTGCCAATATCGTCGTAGGGATTATTGTGGGACTTGGCTTTGTCATGCTAATTGTTCCCGGGATCATATTTGCCTGTCGCCTGGCCTTTGTTCCCTACCTGATAGTGGATCGTGAGATGGATGTGATGGATGCGCTCAGGGTAAGCTGGGACATGACACGGGGATATGGAATGCAGATCTTCCTGATGGGCCTGTTGGCCATACCGGTTGTTATTATTGGTCTGGTTTGTCTCTTTGTTGGTGTATTTGTTTCAGTGATGTGGATCTCAGCTGCCTTTGCAGTGATGTATCATGCAGTGGCAATGAAAGATGGCATTCCCGAAACCTCTTATCCAGCTGAACGTAACTAGGTCCTTTCGAACCTTATTTCAGCGCACCGATCTCTTTCCAGGTGACCAGCTGAATCTCATTTTCCTTTAATAGATCGTGGAAGGTCTGGCTCTGGACATACTTTAGATCCTTTTCTCTCCAGGTCGCACCAAATGCAGGATGGTTGACAGCAACCGCCTGCATTTCTGCATTATCATAGGCCAGGTGCACAATTATCATGTTCAGTCCGGTTTTCACATTCTCAATCATTTTACCATACTCCTCCTCCCAGGAAGCTTCGGGGCCATCCACATTCAGCATAAACATTTGATCCACCAGGACATATTCCTGCTTCACCATATCCCTCATCTCTTCAGGCATAGCAAAAAGCATCATGCGGGGAGCAAAAACCGGCAGGCCATACTCCTTGCCCAGTTTCATGTAAATTTGAACCAGCTCCGGCTTGGCCATCACACTTCCCATATGGGTATCCAGATGGGTGGGCTTAATTCCATAAGCGATGGCCCGGTCGATCTGAGCCCTGATCTCCTTTTCGGCTTCCACAGGATCGGCATGCATACCCACCTCCTCCGTGGTGGGGTAGAAGTAGCCGTTTTCATCGAGCAGACTGGGAATTTCGGTGGAAGGCAGAATACCTCCAAATTTGTAATAATCCCATTCGGAAGTAAGAGTGATATGGATTCCCACATCCAGGTCGGGATGGCTCTTATAGGATTCAGCAAAATCGATGAACCAGGGGCAGGGCACCATTATACTTCCCGAGGTAATTCCTCCGCTTGCAAAAGCTTCGTTGGTGGCATCGTTAACCGACTGAGCCAGTCCGATGTCATCGGCATGAACAATCAGGAGTTTGGCATCAGCAGCGTATCCCAGTTTTTCAGCCAGGGTTTGCTGGCCGCTGGCCTGAGTTGCAAAGAGGAAAACTGCAGCTGTGATCAGCAGGATAGATCTGGACGATTTTTTCATGGTATGAGTCTTTTATTTTAGTGCTTTATTCTGATCCAAAAGGAACCTCCGTGCCGCTCCACATCTTTAAGGTTCTCATGATCCCAGATGGGCGCAATCAGTTCAGATAGTTCCTTGTCTTCAGATATGAAATAGTTGGGTAGAATGGTTTCATATTTATCTGGATTGGCCAGCAGATACATGGCCAGTCCATATTGCTCCGAATAGAACCTGTCGCACATAAACTGGGGATAATCGTAGGGCAGGTAAATATCATGAATGTGTACGATGACCCCTCTCTTCAGCCTTGGAAGGATTTCAAGAAAGAAAACCATTGAATCGGAGTTAGGCAAGATCCGGTGGGAGTTGTCCAGGAAAAGTATATCATTTGCATTCAGCTCAGCCACAATGTCAATCTTGACATTTTCAAGTGGCTCCCGGATCATTCTATTGGGTATCTGATCAACCTCTGCCCGTGGTTTGGGATCAATTGAAATAAACTCTGTACTCAGATTCTTTTCGATAAACGCTTTATGAGCTACCCGGGTGGAGTTCCCCGATCCTATTTCAATATATCTCTTGGGCTTGAAACGGGCAAGCA
>RCND010000338.1_pt1 | contig 26329 bp, 27 predicted proteins | sample 2041351 | NCBI WGS metagenome assembly RCND01 (sample SAMN09708230, study PRJNA481090) | Marine sediment metagenome, whole genome shotgun sequencing project. | biome: marine sediment; feature: ocean; material: sediment; isolation source: Sewage treatment plant 12B marine sediment (STP12B) ... | reverse complement strand
TTGATGTCCGCTGGGAAATCATTTAGATAAAACGAGTTTGGAATGTTCTTATGCTTCAATTTAGGCATCACACATTTAGATATCATAAAAAACCAATCCGGATGTGTAACCCACTCCACATCAACGTCATCGTTAAGTTTAAAGTTGGTGTTTAAGTCTTTGGTTCGCTCAATTTCATCAAAAATCACCCGATTGTATATTCTATTAATTTGGGTTTTGATACCATCCTTAAGGTAAAATAGCTTTTTTCCTTCCTTAGTAATTTTGGTCATGCAGACTACTTCGATTCCTAAGGCTTTCTTTGTAGCCCAAAAATCGATACGTGTCTTTTGTTTTTCTGGATACAGCTCCATCAAGATGACATTTTCAGGGTTCTCATCACCAACAATTACTTGCCGGACTTCTTTTATATATTGATTTTCATCCAAACCGCTAAAGAAATAATCAAATCCCTTTTTTGGCATAGCCGGATAGTTATTCAAAAATGCTTTCCCTAAAAAAGGCTGATAAAAAAATAGGGTAGGGAAGGCTTGTAGTTCAATTAATTGCGGAGTAATACCCCCTTTACCATCCTCACAAAGTCCAAAATCAATGGCTAAAAAATGCGGTTTTTCTAGTTTAGAAGGGGATTGTATTTCCTTGGGTACAAACTGAGCGCGGATTTTATCAAAATCCAATTGCCACAATTGATTTATGATACTTTCACAAGCATCAAATATTTCATTTTTTACGCTCTTACTAATAAAAACTGGAGTTTCCGATGATCGGAAGGCGGTTCCTTCTCCATAGGTGTCCACAATTTCATTTTTCAGGTTTTCGTAGTATTCTTCTTTAAAACCGGCATTGAACTGTTTCCTGATTTTTGAAATCATGCCATTTGTGATTTTGTTTTGCAAATAGCTTCTGCCGCTAACTTTAAAAAACGAGGGATAATCACAGCATTTGTTTTCATAATCTTATCATCATCATCGAGATGTTCTAACATATTTTTATATTTCCTTTGTCCATGTTTTTTAATCACGATTGCCTTTTTATCCTCCCGTTCAAAATAGCGTGTCATCCCCTCCGCATCTGCCTCTGGATGAAACTGGGTGCCAAATATCTCATTGGAAAAACGAATAGCCATAACAGCACGCTCCAAGGCTACGGTTGGCCTATTCTTCTCAATACACAACACTTTTCCATCTAAAGAGTCTAATTTCCATTCTTTGGGGCCAATTACTTGGTAGTCCCTAGAATCTACAGCATAAAAAGGGTCGTCCAAATCTTGGAACAAAACCTCGTGCTTCCCACTTATGGTCTTATGCATAGGTAAAACCCCAAAGGAAGTTGACCTACGCTTTGTTACTTTGGCCAAATCCCAATGCAAACATGCCAATTGAAAGGAATGGCAAATAAGAAAAAGATGCTTTTTATTGGGTTTGGAAAGATTATGCAACAAAACGGCATCCAAGAAATTAAAATAGGCATTCTCCCATGGCTCGCCTACAATCAATGGTGTTCCAGGACCTCCAGACGATATAAACATATCGTAGTCCTTAATTTTTGGTATTTGGTTTTTAACGCGGACATCAAAAACATCGTAATTCCCGTTTATCCCCTTCTGACTTAAAAACTGTTCTACCAGCATGTTAATACAGCGCATCCCTTCATTAGCATACCCAGCATTCATATCTAAAACAGCAATTTTATATTTTCTATTCATCAAACATTTATCAGTCTAGCTAGCGTAAAAAAATGGTTTTACTTTTAAAACAAGGTCAGGATTACAATCCTTTTTTAGTCTGGGCCACTACGTATTCCATTACCTTTTTAAGGTCATTGGTATCTTCATAGACCTTTAACTGCCTATCTGCACCAGAGCCTTGTTCCAGCATTTGATATACATAGTTTACTTCTGTACGGCAGCCGAGTTCGTCCACAACATCATCAATAAACTCTAACAATTCATTAATCAATGCTGGGAAAGGAACTTCTTCTTTCCTTCCAAAGTCAACTAATTTAGCGTCAACACCCCAACGGGCAGCGCGCCATTTGTTTTCGTTAATCAAAATACGTCGGTACGATCGAAAACTTTGATTCTTTTGATGCAGTTTGCTTAATTTAGCTATGATACATTGCATTAATGCTGCAATACATACCACCTCATCAACAGTCATTATCATATCGCACACCCTAAATTCTACTGTTGGGTAAAACGGATGCAAGCGTATATCCCACCAGATTTTCTTGCCGTTGTCTATGCAGTTTGTTTTTACCAATAGATTTACAAAGTCATCATACTCTGGAACACTTGCAAAATAGGGAGGGATTCCCGTCCTTGGAAACTTATCAAAAATTTTGGAACGGTAGGATTTGAAACCTGTATCCCTACCTTCCCAAAAAGGGGAGTTGGTAGATAAGGCGTATAGGTGCGGCAAAAAGTACCGAGCTACGTTCATAATCTGCAAACCTTCCTCCCTACTGGGAATAGCCACATGCACATGCATTCCAAAAATGAGGTTAGAACGGGCAACATCCTTCATTTCGTCAATAAGCTGATCATACCTTGGGTTAGGCGTAATCAGCTGCTCACTCCAATGCGAATATGGATGCGTCCCCGCAGCGGCTACTTTTAACCCTTCTTTCGCAGCCAATTCAAAAATCTGCTGCCGTAAATAAGAAACCTCATCTCTAGCTTGACCAATATTCTCACAAACATTAGTCCCCATTTCTACCATGGATTGATGCATCTCTTCCTTAATCCGTTCTTTTAAAAAGACTTTTCCACCATCTATAATCTTCGACATCTGGGAATGAAGCTTTAAGCTATCGCCATCCAGAATCTGAAATTCTTCCTCTATTCCCAGTGTGAACTTATGCATAATCGTGTCTGCTTTTAGTTGACTTTCTTATTTCGATTTTTTTACTGCTGCCTTTGGTTTTGCTGTAGTTTTTTTAGCGGTTGTACTTTTTGCTTTAGCGGGAGTTTTTACGGCTGCCTTTTTAACTGGAGCAGCTGTTTTCTTAATAACTGTCTTTTTTGCCTGAGCAGCAGTTTTCAAAGCACTTTTTTTGACTACGGGCTTTACTGGAGTGGAGGCATCTCTAACGTAAGAACCCCAAGAAGTCCCGTTTTTCTTTGGCTTGTGTGCCTTTGCTTTTTCAATGGCAAGCTTTGCAGAATGCTCCACAATCCAATCAAAATTTTCTTGCCCTACGGAATTGATGTCCGCATCTGGTGCGGGGTTACAAAAATCGATAGCATAAGGGATACCATTACGAATAGCGAACTCAACGGTATTAAAATCATACCCCAAAGCTTTGTTTAGTTTCAAAGTATAATCGGTAATGACTTTCATTAATTTTGTATGCTCTTCACCTTTAGTTTTAGGCTCTGTAGCATAACGTGCGTGAAATTCGTTCCTTGGCTCATACGGCATAATGTGGACGTATTTTTGACCCAAACAGTACACTCGGTAATAATCTTCAAACTCAATTTCCTCTTGCAATAGCATTACCAACTGCCCGGTTTCTTCCAAGCATTCAAAAAGGTTATCCGAACTCTCTACTTTGTATACATTTTTCCATCCACCACCATCATGCGGTTTCATGTAAGCTGGAAACCCAATGTAATCAAACATATACTCCCAATCCAAAGGTGCTTTTAAGTTTCTAAAAGAGGTCTCTGAAGTATCGTCTGGTCGTTCTTTCGATGGCAATAGCACGGTTTTGGGAACAGGAACACCCAGTTCCATTGCCAAACAGTTGTTAAAAAACTTCTCATCGGCACTCCACCAAAACGGGTTGTTGATTACTGCAGTTCCCATCAAGGAAGCATTTTTTAAATACGCGCGATAAAAAGGAACACTCTGCGAAATACGGTCAATAATTACATGATATCCGTAGTCTATTCCTTGTTGTAATTTATCAATTTGAACAGCTTCAGCGATAATTTCACCTTTGCCCATTTCGTTTACCTTATCTATAAATGCCCACGGGAAGGTGTCTTCCATCCCAAATAATATCCCTACTTTTTTTACCATCTTAATATTTTTAAAATTTATTTTATTTATTCTTTACGTTTATTATGCTAGTTTAACACTGCTGCCTTTGGTATAAAATCAGAGGCAAAAGCCTTAAAAGTACGTTCCTAAATATTCCGGGAACATCATTTTCCACAAAGGCCAATCATGGTCTTGCCATTTTTTTTCATCATACCAATGTGCTATTCCTTTGTCGTTTAAAATACCAGACATACGCTTGTTTTTATCCAAACAGATATCCCAATCGGAAGTTCCCAAAACAATTTGCATGTGATTGTATTTCCAACTTTCCTCGTTTTGCATAAACTCATCTGGACAATTGTAATAAATGCGCATATCTTCGGAAAGCGGTGTCATATTCCGAATACTAAAAGCGGCACTCATAACGATGAGGTGAGAAACTAAATCAGGAAAACGAAAAGCTACGTTAGCCGCGTGAAAACCTCCAAAGCTAACCCCAGCGACGCCAATTCTATCGGTATTGCATTCTCGTTGAATATACGGAATGAATTCGTCCTTTAAAAATTGCATATACAATTCGTAATTATGAATCTTTGTTTCAGAGTCCATATTGTCATCATAAAAAGATAACATATCTATGGTTTCCACATTGTAAAGTTTAACCCGGCCCTCTTCCACTAGGTTCATGACTGATGCGTTTAATCCAAAATCAGAATTCTGGGTGTATTGTCCGCCTGAAGAAGGGAACATTAAAATGGGATGTCCCCAGTGCCCAGTAACCTCTACCATGATATTACGGTTTAGGGTGTTGGAGTAATAAGGAATATGTTCAATTTTTGCCATATGTTAAATTTATCCAAAAGGATTAGCAGTCAACTATTTAGGGGCGCAAAAGTAATTTATTTTTTAACATAACAAATTTAATTTTTTACTTATCGTTATACTTGCACTCGCTTATCGTAATATATGGGATTTCAGATAGATTTTATTAGTGCAAAAGGTGATTTTTTTTCAAATAAGCTGAATAGAAATATAGTATTTCGATTTGTAGCACCGGGTAATTACAGAAAAAGTGACGAACCCTTCCCCGTTCTTCTAATGAACGATGGCCAAGATTACCAAGCTATGAATTTGGAAAACACGCTAACCGAAGCATTTTCCAACATATCCCTAAAACCTTTTTGCTATGTAGGAATCGAATGTAATGACAACAGAATCAACGAATACGGGACTGCTAGCACACCAGATTTTAAAAACCGGGGAAATAAGGCGGCGGCGTACTCCAAATTTATCCTAGAGGAATTTATCCCCTTTTTGAAAACCGAATTCAAGCTTTCTAAAGACCATACCGATTGGGTGTATTGCGGCATGTCCTTAGGTGGGTTGTCTGCCCTGGATATCGCATACAACCGCCCAACTTATTTTAATAAAGTTGGAGTTTTTAGCGGTTCTTTTTGGTGGCGTAAAAAGGCATATGTAAAAGGAGATAAATTAGACAGAAGTCGAATTGTTCTAGATGTCATAAAGAACAGAGCATATGTAGCCGGGCAAAAATTTTGGTTTCAATGTGGTACTGACGATGAACGTGCCGACCGAAATAATAATGGGATTATTGATGCTATTGACGACACTTTAGATGTCATTAAGGAATTGGAAAAAAAGGGGTATACGTATCCTGGGGATATTACTTATTTAGAGATGAAAGGTGGTAAACACGATTTACCTACTTGGGCACGTGCCTTCCCAGAATTTTTGATGTGGGCATTTCCCTCAGCAGCGCATCCTAAAGAGTAAGGAAGTCTGCTATAAGCGTGCATAAGATTGGAGAAGTTCTAAGGTAGTATACTCCAAAGCCTTTTCGTGTGTAGCTTCCAATATTATTTTTGGAGCCTTACCGATTTTTTCGGCTTCTAGCCAGCGCATAATACACAGACACCATTTGTCACCCTCTTTTAAACCTGGAAACTGCCATTGTGGAATAGGTGTAGATAGGTCGTTTCCTTTAGATTTTGTGTACGCTAAAAAGGCATTTGTAATAATTGCGCAAACCACATGGGTTCCATAATCCTCCGCCCCTGTTTTGCAAAAACCATCTCGATAAAAACCTGTTTTAGGTTCGAAACAACAAGAGCATAAATCGGTTCCTAATACGTTTCTTGATTTTTTTTCCATTCGTTATAAAAATTAGCAACTTCATCAACACGCTTGAATTCCTTGTTAAGAATTTTACTTGCCAGTACTGGGCAGTCGTTAAAAAAAGCAGCTAGTCTTTTTTTTCTTAATCCGAAAATACCTTGTCTAGTCCTTACCAGCTCAGTACCATTTTCTTTCATAAAGTAAGAGAAGAAATCAATATACCCCGAATCAGCATCTCGAAATTCTAAAAAATAATGATTTACATACCCTCGAGATATCAACTTTATAAACACCTTTTCGTCGTCATTTGATGTTACGTTGTAATCTTGGCTCAAAAAACCAACAGCATCAGCCAAACCTATGCTTTCGTAAAGGGCTTCACCTTTCTTGTAGGATAAAATTTCATCTGGGCCATACTTGGATTTCCCCTTCCCTCTAAATCTTATTTTCTTATATAATTTTCCAAAAGGATCAGGTTTTCGGTCTTTTACAAGCCCAGTAATGGTGTCGCCATTATTTAGGACGATATAACCGCCCTCAAAGTGTTTTTGAGCCAGCAAATTGACGGGTAGGCAAATAACTACCGTCAAAAGAAAATAAATAACTACCCTTTTATGAATGCTTAACACCTTTAGACCTTTATAAATATCTTTTTCTTGTACAAGAAATATGCCAAGAAGCAATAAAAGGCAACTACAGATAGTCCATATAACAGCGAAGATGATTCCATGGACATGAAATCATGCACATATACATTTTGAAAAAGCCACCCATGCAATGAAGTATCCCCTATTTTAATCTGCCCCATTATTTTAGCGATGAAACTGGATAAAAAGTAGACTACTATCGCGTTTGCACCTGCGTACCTGAATATGCTGCCAAACTTTAGCTTTTTTACATCGGTCAGATAATAAATTAATGCCAACACTAAATTGGCCCAGCCGGCAGTTACGAGCACAAAACTGCTGGTCCATAAGGCTTTGTTGATAGGAAAAATTAAATCCCAAAGATGTCCAATAATTAGAAGAGTTCCGCCTACACCTACTAAAATAGTTGCCTTTTTTGTGTGTTTAGAAGTCAAGATTAATCCTGTAAAAATCCCCAACAACGCGCTTGCAATTGAAGGTACCGTACTTAATAGCCCTTCTGGGTCATAATCGTCTTTGTAGTTATGTGTGCCGAACATTTTCACATCTAACCAGTTGGCCAAATTGTTTGGTGCTCTATCCAAGGTAGATTCAATTCCATTTACAGGCACCAGGGTCATGAGCAGCCAATACCCTATGAGTAAGGTTAAGGTTATTGCAATCAATGTTTTCCATTTAAAATTCACAAACAGTATTGCCGTAAAAAAGAAGACCACTCCAATGCGTTGCAATACCCCAGGAAAACGAATATCAACAAAATCCTTAAAAAAAGGGAAACTAATGGTAAATGCGCCTAAGAAAAGTCCCAGACCAATTAGCTTTAAACTTCTAACAGTTATTTTTTTATAAACCCCAGAATTTATTTTTTTGTTTTGATACGAGAATGCGATTGAGGTACCCACGATAAATAAAAAGAAAGGAAATACCAAGTCGGTTGGCGTATAGCCATGCCATTTTGCATGTAAAAACGGAGCATAAACATGAGACCATGTTCCTGGCGTATTTACCAAAATCATTAAAATAATAGTAGCTCCCCTAAAAATATCAACCGAAAGAATCCTGTTTTTCATCTGAATAAAATTAACCAATAAGCTATTTATAATGACCTTTTTAGCGAAACACACTAAGTGCATTCATCGCTAGAGCAGGTTACCTTTCATCCTATTCCATGCTTTAATAAGTAAAAAGCCAGCAATAGCAGAAACACCAGTTAAAATAAGTGCTAAGGTAGTTTCCCCATAAATCCAGTAGCCGGTAGCGAACATGATGGAATAAATTAGTGCCACACCCAAAAGCATTGCAGTAATACCAGAAGGGACACTCCATTTTTCACTACGCTCGATAATTTCAACATTATCTACCTTTGCCTTGCGCACCACTTTTGACCATCCTGGTCCTCCAGGTTGGGTTTTTCTATAGAAACTACGTAAGGTTTCATCAGATTCCGGTTTGGTAAATACAGTAACTAACATCCAAATAGTAGTAGTAACAACTACTACAAAAGGATACTCTGCCCAGTCAGGGAAAACTCCCACCTCAGGCGCAAACAGAATCTCTCCCAAATTAGTTTTGGCTAGTACCATAACAATAATTCCGGAAGCGAACATGGCGGTAATCTCACTCCAAGCGTTAATACGCCACCAGAACCAACGCAAGATAAATACCAATCCTGTTCCTGCTCCGAATTTTATCAAAAGGTCAAAAATTTCAAATGCATTCTGAAGCGTCAAGGCGAATAATGCACTTAACACCATTAATACGATAGTTGAAATCCTACCTACTGCAACCATTTGCTTTTCTGTCGCATCAGGGTTTATCTGTCTTTTATAAAAATCAAATACAATATAGGAAGACCCCCAATTCAATTGCGTAGAAATTGTGCTCATATAGGCTGCAATCAAAGAAGCAAGAACTACGCCCAAGAGTCCGCTTGGTAGCTTAGTCAACATGGCTGAATACGCAAGATCATGTCCCAGTTTACTCTCCTCAATATTAGGAAATGCAGTAGCGATACTAGCAATATCTGGATATACTACTAAAGATGCCAAAGCAACTAAAATCCATGGCCAAGGGCGCAATGCATAGTGCATGATATTAAAAAAGAAGGTTGCACCAATAGCGTGGTTTTCATCTTTTGCCGCTAGCATACGCTGTGCAATATAGCCACCGCCACCTGGTTCTGCACCAGGGTACCATGAGCTCCACCATTGCACCGCTAAGGGTATTATTAATAAAGTTATAAGTGTTTTTCGATCACTAAAATCCGGTAGAATAGATAGTTTATCGGCAACATTTTCATTGGCCATCAACGCATCAATACCGCCAACCTCTGGAATGTTTACTAAATAATATGCAGCACCAATAGCTCCAGCCATGGCTACGAAAAAAAGAACAAAATCGGTGTATACAACACCTTTAAATCCGCCCAAAGCACTAAAAGTAACAGTTATCAATCCGGCTCCTACAACGGTTTGCCAAGGTTCCAAGCCTAACATAATACCGCCAATTTTAATAGCCGCTAATGTAACCGATGCCATCGTAATTATATTGAACAGACCACCCAGGTAAATGGCGCGGAACTTTCTTAAAAAACTTGCAGGTTTTCCGCCATAGCGCATTTCGTAAAATTCCAAATCAGTGTTTACGTTGGATTTACGCCATAATTTTGCGTAAACGAAAACGGTGAGCATACCGGTAAGTAAAAAACACCACCAAACCCAGTTTCCTGAAACTCCGCTGGTTCTAACAATATCGGTAACCAAGTTAGGCGTGTCTGTGGAAAATGTAGTCGCTACCATAGATAGTCCTAACAGCCACCATGGCATTGTGCGGCCAGAAAGGAAAAACTCGGATGAACTTTTACCTGATTTTTTTGAAACGTAAATCCCTATTCCCAAGACTATTGAGAAGAAGACTATAATGAAGCTATAGTCGAGCGTGCTTAATTCCATAATTCGGCAGTTGGTTATCCTCTAAAGATAAAATTATTTGGAATACTTTTGCTCTTTGATCGCTCAACAGCTTTTGCGCTCATACTAACGACTATGGAAATTACGCTAACTTCTTGGATTCTTGCCTTCGCAGCAGCTTTTGTCATAGGTCTTTCCAAAGCTGGAATTAAGGGCATTGCGGTCATAAATGTTACTTTTATGGCACTAGCTTTTGGAGCTAAGGAATCTACAGGAATGGTCGTGCCTTTGCTCGTACTCGCCGATATTTTTGCGGTAATCTACTACAATAGGCACACACAATGGAAGTACGTATTTAAGTTGCTACCCTGGATGATAGTAGGAGTACTCATAGGTGTTTATGTAGGTAAGGATCTTCCCGAATCCTTGTTTAAAATAGGAATGGCCATAATTATACTGATTACGGTTTTTATGATGTATTGGTGGGACAGGAAGAAAATAAGAACGGTACCTAAGCATTGGATGTTTTCAAGTTCTATTGGTGTTATTGCAGGAATAACGACCATGATCGGAAATTTGGCAGGTGCCTTTTCAAATATTTATTTTCTCGCTATCCGATTGCCAAAAAATCATTTTATAGGAACAGCAGCATGGTTATTTCTTATCGTTAATATTATAAAACTGCCCTTTCATATTTTTGTCTGGAACACCATCTCCCAAGAAACCTTGGTCCTAAACCTCAAACTTTTACCGGGAATACTTGTGGGCTTCTTTATTGGTATAAAAATCATCAAGTTGATAAAAGAGGCTTTTTTCAGAAAAATGATCCTGGTTCTTACCGCACTAGGCGCCCTGCTTATCTTGTTTCAATAAATATGGGTATAGAAAACTAATATAGGGACTAAACGAGGACCGATTGTTTCTTAAATATTTGTTAATATTAATATTAATGAATATCTTTCCAATTGGAAACCAACACCTTGTAAATCATGAACATTAAGCAGAACACATTACCCTTGGAGATTATTTCTGATGTTGTCGTTATTTTTGGGTTCGTTGTAGCTTTGTTTATTTACTCCCAATATTCGCATGAAATAAGCGAAGAGTTAAATCTAATTACAACCAGTATTGTAGAAGATTTAAACAACAGCTTAGCTAGCACATCTTCCAAAAAGTGAGTTTTGTTAGTGTTCATAAGTAATGCATGACTGCACATTATTTGAAGTGAACATATTTCTTGACTACTATTCTAAGGCTTTTTCAAAATCTTCCGTAACCAAAAATGTGTAGGTATCTTTTTGCGATTTGATTTAATCATCACAAAACGTATAGTAACGCTGCAAACTCAGGATACTTTTAGAATTCTACACTATTCGTGATAATCACAATAGTGAAGGGTTAGACATCACTTTTGACAGCCTACAAAACAATTTGATGCCAAAAAAGTAGTTTACCTTTAAAACGGCAAGGGTCTTACCCTATAAAAATGCATTGGTAAGCACCATTAAACCTTTAAGATGAACCAATTTCTAAGTTTTAGTTTAATCTCCTTTTTTTGTTGTGTAGCGGGTTTCTCCCAAGATTGGCAAACCAATTTTGAAACAGCTAAAACTATGGCAAAAGAAGATGAAAAAAATATTATTCTGGTTTTTCAGGGATCTGATTGGTGTGCGCCTTGCATAAAACTTGATCGTGAGGTGTGGAGCACGGCAGTTTTTCAGACCTATGCGAAAGAACATTATGTAATGTTACAAGCAGATTTTCCTAGAAAAAAGCAAAATGCGTTATCCAAAGAACAAGAATTAGCGAATGGAATTCTAGCCGAAAAATATAACAGGAAGGGTATATTTCCTTTAGTAGTTCTTTTGGATGCCAATGGAAAAGAATTGGGGCAGACAAGTTATAAAAAACTTCCGCCGGCAGACTATATTAAAGAACTAAACAGCTACTTGAATTAATTTTGAAAAACACACTCGTTTTCATATTTGTCACCTTTTGCATTACTGTTGAAGCGCAGCGGTCCTACAAACAAACCCTGAAACTAATGGGCAGCAAATTTGAGATTACTGTGGTAGCTAAAGATTCGGCTGAAGGAGCCGGTTTTATAGGTATGGCTATTGACGAGATTGCCCGAATAGAAAAATTGATTTCCTCTTGGGACCAAAATTCCCAGACCGCTGCAATCAACATGGCTGCTGGCAAAAAACCGGTAACGGTTTCCCAAGAACTTTTTAATTTAATAGACCGATGTTTAAAAATTTCAAAACTGACAGATGGCGCGTTTGACATTTCTTATGCCTCCATGGATCGTATCTGGAAATTTGACGGAAGTATGAAGACAATGCCTAGCGAAAAGGCCATTCAGGAATCGGTTTCTAAAGTAGGTTTTGAAAACATTATCTTAAATAAACAGAACACTTCAGTTTTTCTTAAACTCCCTGGTATGAAAATAGGTTTTGGTGCCATAGGTAAAGGATATGCGGCAGACAGTGCAAAAGCATTATTAATAAAGGGAGGCGTTTCTTCGGGTATTATAAACGCATCCGGCGACATGAACACGTGGGGAAAACAACCCGATGGCAGCGAATGGAAAGTTGCCCTTACCAACCCTATGGATAAAACCAAGGGATTTGGTTTGCTTCCCGTGGTGGACAAAGCGGTGGTAACATCTGGCAACTATGAAAAATTTGTCGCGTTTAACGAAAAAAAATATTCCCATATTATTGATCCAAGAACAGGGTATCCATCCACGGGCATTTTAAGTGTCACGGTTTTCGCACCTAAAGCAGAGCTCGCGGATGCGTTGGCAACATCGGTATTTGTCATGGGAAAGGAAACAGGATTGGATCGTATTAACCAACTACCCAATGTGGAATGCATTATTATTGACGAAAAGGGCACCGTTTTTCAATCAAAAAATATTAAAATAAACACACTAGGATTATGATACGAACACTCTTTATTGCACTACTACTTACATGCAGTCTTGGCAGCTGTGTGGTGGTAAAGGAATATGAAAAGGTAGCCATTAACGACCCAGATATGCTCCTTTCCGAACAGCCTTGCGATCGTAATGTAACAATTGCGCATACCTATAGAGAGGGTGCTGCGGGAGCAAACGGAGGGAAGACCGGCGGTGGATGTGGGTGTAATTAAGTTTTTCACTTAACGCCATACGTTTCTATTTATAACTAAAAGGAAACGTATGAAAAATGATGTTGATATAAACAAAAGGAATTTCTCTTTTTACCTATGAATAGATCTAAAATAATCATATTAACTACGTTCTTCTTGACTTCGTTTCTGGTGTTTTCACAACAGCAGAACGATGCTGGAAAGGACTATAAAAAGCGTGTATTAGAAACTATAGAGGTTGATTTGTTAAGTAGCTACTATACCCAAGATGGCGATAATGCAGCTGTGACGGGTGGTCTGGGAACCGAAGAACTTACAGATGCCACTGGGACCATTATTATAGCAATCCCTTTAAACGATGATGACGTGCTTACGATTGATGCGGGCGTATCTGCCTACACTTCCGCCTCTTCAAGCAACGTGGATCCCTTTGACGGCACCAGCGAAGCAGACCCATTTGTAGCCAGTTCGGGAGCATCTAGTAATGACGTTTGGACCAATCTAACCGCATCCTACAGCCACACCTCAGATGATAGGAACAAAATCTGGTCCGCATTAGCATCTGTATCTTCAGAATACGATTATTTTTCGGTAGGCTTTGGTGGTGGTTACACGCGATTGTTTAATGAAAGAAATACAGAAATAAGTATTAGCGGAACGGTGTATCTAGATTCTTGGACAGCAATATATCCGTTTGAATTAAGGCCGTTTGCCCCAAATGGAAACGGTCTCAATAATGGATTTTTCTTGGACAACACTATCACAGGAAACACCAATTACAACCCTGACTTTACGCCGTTTGAAAACGAAAATAGAAATTCCTATAATCTTGGTCTTGGTTTTTCGCAAATCCTACACAAAAAAGTTCAAGGCTCATTGTCGCTAGACCTTATACAACAGCAAGGTTTGCTTTCTACTCCTTTTCAACGGGTATATTTTGCGGATGTGGACGACTCCTTCATTGAAAACTTTCAATTAGCTGATGCCGTGGAACAACTTCCCGACACTAGATTTAAAATAGCACTAGGCGGGCGACTTCATTGGTTTTTGAGCGATAGGCTTGTGCTGAGAACCTCTTACCGCTATTACTCAGATAGTTGGGGCATCACCTCCCATATGGCTAATTTTGAGCTACCTATTAAACTGTCGGATAAATTTACTGTATACCCTTCTTACCGGTATTACCAACAAACCGCAGCGGATTATTTCCGCCCGTTTGAAACAGCACTTTCCACGGAAGAATTTTATACATCAGATTTTGATCTTTCCGAGTATGTTGCAAATCAGTTTGGTTTTGGTGTCTCGTATACAGATATTTTTACCAAGGCCCATATCTGGAAGTTTGGTTTAAAACGCATAGATCTCAAGTTTTATAAATACGACCGAGATACGGCGTTCACTTCCAGCATCATTACTGCTGGATTTAGTTTTGAGATCTATTGATAAGAACTTGGCACTGAAAGCTATATACATCCAGATTCTTGGCTTTACCTATACCGTTCCTCTCTTCCTATAGGGTTATCCTCGTAAAAGTCAGCAAAGGTTTTATCCGTTTGATAGTTGTCCCTAAGCACGCGGTATACCATAAAAACAATCATGACTTGCCCAAGGACCGTAACGTAGAATACCCAGTTAAACGGAAAATTCATGGCGGCCATAACCGTTACGCTTATCAATACTAAGGTAGTTGCCCCCACCCAAAATAGTGCAGAATCTTTCATAATTTTTTATTTTCAATATAAGAAAAAAATCGCCTTAGTTGTGTTAAGACAATCCAAACAAAGCCATAGTAGGATACCCATCTGAAATCATATTAATATTTTTAGCTAGAGTTTTAAACTGCGATAACATCGCTTTACTTCAGAATGTATATTTTTCCTGAAATGAAAAACACTTATTCTCAACCATTTGTTAGTTCTGTTTTTGGGAAATATTTGTTTATTATTACAAGACTTTAGGTACAATTTTAAGTAAAAACCAATCTGTTTTATCTCATTCCTAAAGGGTGCTAACTACTAAATATGAAGACAAAAAAAGTATTGAAGTGGGTAGTGTTAGGCTGCTTTTTAGTTTGCATAGTATCCTGTGTAAATAACGAAGAGAAATCAGTAAAAAAGAAACCTAACATTGTTTTTATATTAGTCGATGATTTGGGTCTCCATGATTTAAGCGTTACAGGAAGCACTTATTATGAAACGCCAAACGTAGACCGTATTGCCAATGAGGGAACTGTCTTTACACAAGGGTATGCTGCGAGCAGGGTATGTAGCCCTTCAAGGGCAAGTATTATGTTAGGGCAGTTTACGGCAAGACACCAGATTACCGATTGGATTGGCGCAAAATCTGGTACTGATTGGAGAAGCTTAAACCGAAATGACAAATTATTACCGGCAGCGTATAATCATGTCCTGCCTAAAAACGACACTACGCTAGCCGAAGCATTTGCAGCTAACGGCTACAAAACCTTTTTTGCTGGCAAGTGGCATTTAGGAGAAAAGGGAAGTTGGCCAACGGATCATGGTTTTGAAATAAACAAAGGCGGATGGGACGTGGGCAGTCCTAACGGAGGTTATTTTTCCCCTTGGAAAAACCCAAATCTTAACAACAATTTTGATGGTGAAAATTTATCCCTGCGCTTGGGTAGGGAAACTGCAAATTTTATAGAAAAAAACAAGGATTCCACTTTTTTGGCTTACCTCTCTTTTTACGCAGTTCACGGTCCCATCCAAACTAGCGAAGATACTTGGGCTAAATACCGTAACAAGGCGGAGGAACAGGGCATTAAAGATTCCGGCTATGAAATGGAACGTGTTTTGCCCATTCGAACGGTACAGGATAATCCCGTATACGCAGGATTGGTGCAACAAATGGACGATGCTGTAGGCATTGTACTGGACAAATTAAGAGAACTTGGTCTGGAGGAAAATACAATTATTGTATTTACTTCGGACAACGGCGGTGTCGCTTCTGGCGATGCTTTTTCCACCACTAATCTACCTTTGCGTGGCGGAAAAGGATACCAATGGGAGGGCGGTGTTCGCGAACCCTATTTTATTAAAGTACCATGGGTAACCAAAGTAAAACAAGTGGATTTCCCTGTCACGGGAACCGATTTTTATCCTACGCTACTAGATTTGGCTGATATTCCCTTAAAACCAAAACAACATTTAGATGGGGTAAGTCTTAAACCACTGCTAGAAGGAACTGAAATTGAAGCTAGACCTTTGTTTTGGCACTATCCGCACTATGGAAACCAAGGTGGAGAACCGGCATCCATGATTCGTGAAGGCGACTGGAAACTTATTCATTATTATGAAGATGGCCGAAATGAGCTGTATAATCTAGCTACTGATCCGGGAGAACAACGTGATGTATGGGTACAGCATATGGAACATGGAAAAATTTTGGCAACTAAATTAAAAAATTTCTTACATGATGTACATGCCAACAGGCCGGCTTCCGACCCGGTATTTGACGCAAAATTGGCCACAAAGCTTCATCAACAAAAAATTGATGTTTTGCTACCGCGGCTAGAAGCGCAGCGGCACGAATTTCTATCCCCAGACTTTCAACCAAATGAGGACTGGTGGGGCAGTAAGGGGACGAAAGACTAGCGGTGTTGAATTGGAAAGGTCTAGAGGGGCATTCATCTTACTACATCAAACAATAAAGGAGATTTATATCTAAGTTGGTAATGCTGCCAAAGATTAATTAAGTCAAATTAATATGAAACATTCACACACAAAATTTTATGTGATATTAAGGACTCTTTTAATACTGTTCCTTTCTTCAGAATGCATAGCCCAATCAAAAGTGCAAAGCCCAGGCTATCTAGATTCTCTTAAAACAGAACTCCAAAAAACATGGCCGAACAATAAAACCGTTAATCTAGTATTTCATGGGCATTCCGTTCCCGCTGGATATTTTAAGACACCTGAAGTAAATACCTTGGGAGCTTACCCTTATTTGGTGTTGAAAAAAGTAAAAGAGCAGTATTCTATGGCAGTAGTTAATAGTATCGTAACGGCCATTGGTGGCGAACAGTCAGAACAGGGTGCAAAACGCTTCAAAGAAGAAGTCTTAAACCACAGGCCAGATGTGCTGTTTCTAGATTATGCATTAAATGATAGAAGCATTGGTCTTGAACGGGCCAAAATAGCATGGGAAAAAATGATAGTCGATGCCCTGGAGCATGGCACAAAAGTAATTCTCTTAACGCCTACACCAGATCTAAAGGAGGATGTACTATCCGATACGTCTCCGTTAGAAAAACAGAGCCAACAAATACGACAGTTGGCCGAGACCTATAATCTTGGATTGGTAGATAGCTATGCTTTGTTTAAAGAAATCGCCAAAACAGAAAATCTACAGCACTACATGGCACAGGGCAATCATATTAATAAGAAGGGGCATGAAGTGGTCGCTGAAGCGATTATGGCGTTTTTTGAAAAATAGTATTGACCCCTTTTTGTTCATTCTACTTTTCTTAAAATTGGCGTGGTCCCTGAGACATTATCCCTATTCTATTTTATGCCAATAGCCAAAAAGTTGTAAATTATTATCTTTAGATCCTTTGTAAAAAGTAAATTAGATTTGAATTAAAAACATCCCTATGAATCCCAATACCTCTTCCAAACTAGAAATAGTCAAAACATTGCTAAAAAACCCAGATATAGATTGGCAACAGTTGCTTATAAACGTGGTTTCCAGTTTTGATTGTACTACGGGCACTTTGCATTTCTTAGATAAAAAAACAAACCTTTTACACGTAAAAGCACATGTTGGTATTCCAGATTTTCTAGTACCCAAACTCTCTGTTATTCCTATAGGGAAAGGCATGGCCGGTATTGCTGCAGAGCGAAAAGAACCTGTAGAAATGTGTAACCTACAAACGGACAGTTCTGGCATAGCACGCCCTGCTGCCAAGGAAACCAAAGTAGAAGGCTCCGTTGCTGCACCACTAATGCTCCATACTACTTTACATGGGGTAATAGGAATAGGAAAACGCCTACCCTATGACTTTACCGAGACCGAAACCAAAGAGCTCATGAAAATAGGGGAGGCTATTAGTATGGTAATCGTTAAAGCGTAAAGCTACTCCTGCCACTCCGCAATAAAAAGATTGGTGTCACGTGTACCGCCGTTGTTTCGGTTACTGGAAAAAGCCAAATACTTACCGTTATTGGAAAATACAGGAAAGGCATCAAAAGTTTCGCCATGTGTTACGCGTTCCAAATTCTTTCCATCAATATCTATAAAATAAAGGTTGAAAGGGAATCCTTTTTCTGCTTCAAAATTGCTGGAGAACAATATTTTCTTTCCGGAGGGATGAAAAAACGGACTCCAATTCGCATTACCCAAAAATGTTAACTGTTTCAAATCGGTCCCATCGGCATTACAGATAAACAGTTCCATATCGGTGGGCTCTACGAGTCCCTGGGCCAAAAGGTCTTTATACTTTTTAATATCCTTGGGCGTTTTTGGTCGTGAAGCTCTAAAAATAAGCTTGCTGCCGTCTGGCGAAAAGAAAGCGCCACCATCATAACCAAGCTCATCGGTCACCTGTTTTACATCGGACCCATCTAAATTCATAGTATAGAGTTCTAAATCCCCACTTCTATCCGAGGTAAATACAATTTTATCCCCCTTGGGAGATACTGTGGCTTCGGCGTCATATCCAGGTTCATTTGTTAACTGTGCTGTAATATTTCCTTCTAAATCGGCCACAAAAATATCAAAGGAATCATAGACTGGCCAAACGTAATTTCCATTCTTGCGTAAGGGTACTTCAGGACATTCTTTATCCACTAAATGCGTAGAACCGTACACATAATGTTTATTGTCTGGTAGAAAATAGGCACATGTTGTGCGTCCCATTCCTGTGCTGACCATGGGCGGTTTTTTGTCTTTAAAATTCTCTTCAATATTCATAAGGAACATTTGATCGCACTCCATCCCCCAGGCTTCGTTATTGGATTGAAATATTATCTGAGTATCATCCCAGTTCCAATACGCCTCAGCATTATCTCCTCCAAATGTAATCTGACGTATACTTTTAAAGTATTTCTCTTCGGGATAGATGAGCGTATCGCTTCCAGCCATTAAGGACAGCGCTTCTTTAGGAGTTTCAGCAACGGGTTTAGTTTCGGTTTTACAGCTTGCCACTAGAAATAGAAGGAACAAAACAAAAAGAATTCTCATATGATGTGTATTTTTGGGTAAAAATAAAGGCTATGGCGCGTATAATTTCATTTTTGCTCGTAATTTTTCTTGTTTTGTCTTCTTGTAAGCAGGAGATGATAAAAAAGGTGACGCTTAAAGAGGATGTTTCTTTTCTAGCAAGCGACAGTTTACAGGGTCGTGAAACCGGTACTCCACAAGAACTTATGGCTGCTGACTATTTGCAGCAGCGTATGCAAGCTATTGGTCTTTTGCCCAAAGGAAATTCAGGCACCTACTTTCAGACCTTTACGTTCAAACCAAAGACAGATCCACATACCGATGCACAATTTGTTTCTGGAGATGGTACAATAACAGGTACGAATGTGATTGGCTATATAGATAATAAGGCCGATAAAACAGTCATCATTGGTGCCCATTACGACCATTTGGGTATGGGCGGCGAAGGTTCGCTTTATGCTGAAGGCGAAGCCATTCATAACGGTGCGGACGACAATGCCAGCGGGGTAGGCGTGATGCTACAATTAGCAGATAAATTGAAGGATTCTATCACCGGTAGTAATTACGTATTCATTGCCTTTTCGGGAGAAGAAATGGGTTTATTAGGAAGTAATTATTTCTGTAAAAACCCAACAATTGATTTTGATATGGCCAACTATATGATCAATATGGATATGGTAGGCCGCCTGCGTGACGACAAAACACTTTCTGTAACTGGAACAGGTACGGCACCTATTTGGAACCAAGTGCTTAATAGTGCAAACCCCGGTTTTAAATTGGTCCTCGGAGAGTCTGGTATGGGTCCCAGTGACCATACCTCCTTTTACTTACAGGATATACCTGTATTACATTTTTTTACAGGCCAACATGAGGATTACCATAAACCTTCGGATGATTCGGAAAAATTGAATTATGAGGGCATGGAAATGATTAGTGATTATATTATAGCCGTAGTCTCCGAGCTAGATGATGACCCTAAACTTTCCTTTAGGACCACCAAGAATGAAAGCGAGGAAGTCCCGCGTTTTAAAGTAGGCCTAGGCGTTATGCCAGACTATCTCTTTGATGGCGAAGGCATGCGTATTGATGGTGTTTCTGAAGATAGGCCAGCAGCAGTAGCCGGACTACAAAAAGGGGACGTAGTGATACAATTGGGAGATAGTACGGTGGTGGATATGATGAGCTACATGCGCGCACTATCTGCTTTTGAGGAAGGTAGTACGACAAATGTAGTGGTGGATAGGAATGGCAAAAAGGTAAAAGCTGAGGTTAAATTTTAATATTTTCTACTGGAATCTATACGCAGCTATCAGCCGAAGTCGAAGCATTTGGGAATACGGCATTGGCCAATGATTGGTTAAACAAAGTTTAAAACATGTATTTTATTCCTCACGATAACATGTTATTGACCTTCAGGCATTTTTCCCTAAATTTGTGCCCTTAAAAAGGAGACAGGAATATGCCCAAAATAGGCGACATACAACTACCAGAATTCCCATTATTACTTGCGCCGATGGAAGACGTAAGCGACCCGCCGTTCCGTGCGCTATGCAAGGAACAAGGAGCAGATGTGGTCTATACTGAGTTTATTTCTTCAGAAGGATTAATTCGTGATGCTGCAAAAAGCGTTATGAAATTGGATATTTATGAAAAGGAGCGTCCTGTAGGGATTCAGATTTTTGGAGCCAATTTGGAATCCATGCTACAATCTGTAGAAATCGTAGAAAAATCAGGTCCAGATATTATCGACATTAATTTTGGCTGCCCCGTAAAGAAAGTAGTTTCGAAAGGTGCTGGAGCAGGTATTCTAAAGGATATAGATTTAATGGTTTCGCTAACCGAGGCCATGGTAAAGCATACAAAACTACCAATTACCGTAAAGACCCGTTTAGGATGGGATGATGATTCTATAAAAATCGTGGAAGTAGCAGAACGCTTACAGGATGTGGGCTGTAAGGCCATTTCTATTCACGGCCGTACCCGTGCACAGATGTATAAAGGCCATGCCAATTGGAAACCTATCGCAGAAGTAAAGAACAATCCAAGGATGTATATTCCCGTTTTTGGTAATGGTGATGTAGACTCCCCTGAGGCTGCTTTAAAGATGCGAGATGACTATGGGTTGGACGGCGCTATGATTGGCCGTGCTAGCATAGGTTATCCTTGGTTTTTTAGGGAGGTAAAGCACTATTTTAATACAGGGGAACATCTTGCGCCGCCAAGTATGCCCGAACGTGTGGAGGCCGCTCGTAGGCACTTACAGATGTCCATTGATTGGAAGGGCGAAAAACTAGGTGTTTTTGAAACTCGAAGACATTACACGAACTACTTTAAGGGCATACCTAATTTTAAGGAACACCGAATGAAAATGGTCACCAGTGACGAATCTGTCGATGTTTTTGCAGCTTTTGATGAGGTATTGCAGAAGTTTGGGAATCATGAGTTTGAGCTGCAGGGGTCCTAACTCCCAACGCGGGAAACTATGTTTGCCCTATATAAATAATTTTGTATTTCAGGGGAACCGAATAGTGTAATTAACGAAGTCTCAAATTTGCCTAATTAATTTGAGTTTACATTTTAGTATTGGGTTTTACCGCTTCGCCATTGTACATTCAAGTAACTAGTCCAAGTGCACTGCCTTAAATTCTAATGGGTTATCAGTTTTTTATTTATTCTACTACTAGCAATCTTAGAAGCTATGACGCCCAACACAAAAATGGTAGCTAAAACAATCCCTACGTTAATGACTTGATATTCTACCGGATAGGCTAATGTGGGTGTAATTTTTAACCAACTAAACGTAAGCTGTGACCAGATCAATAACGAACCCAAGAGAACACCAATAAGTCCCCCAACACCGGTTACTAGTATACCCTGCACAAAATAGATACGCCGTAGTTCGGCAATGGTGGTTCCCAAGCTATAAAGCGTTTTTGAGTTTTGTTGTTTATCCAAAATCATCATAATGATAGCTCCCACAACATTGAAGAGGGCTATAATAAGCACTAAAGTAAAAATGAGATAGGTAGCCAGGTTTTCGGTATTCAACATTTTGTAAAGTGTACTGTTGAGTTCCTGTCTATTTTTAAGGGTGACCAAATTTTCTAGACTTACCAGTATTTGATTTCTTACAGATGCTTCATCAGCTCCGTTCATCAACTTAAAATTGATTGCAGAATACTGATTTTGTTCTTTTTCTAGTAGGGCCTGTACCAATGGTAAATCAGCAAATACGTATTTATTATCCAAGTCTGCCTCCACGGCATAGACACCACCAATGACCATGGGTAGCTGGTTGTATAAGGAATTGATACTCTGTTGCGATATGGAGCCTTCCCCAGGTTTAAAGGCATAAATTTGTAACGGACTTCTAAAATCATTAACCGTAATCCCTAAAATGCGAGAAATACCTAATCCCGATACTACTTGTTGTTCATTTATAGTCCAGTCACCATAGTACACAGTACTATCTACGCCAGTAACCTTGGTATAATTGGAGTCAATACCCTTTAGGTAGGCCATGTGGTTTTTGCCTTTATGTTCCAAATACACCCTTTCCTCTATTTCTTTAGAATAATGGGCTAATCCTTGTATTTCGGAAAGCTTATTTTCTTGTTCAGGGCTTAGCGTAAAAAACTTTCCTGTGGCGGGTAAGGCTTTAAGTTCCGGGTCAAACGAGGTGCTAAAGGAAAGACTGAAGGTTTTGAGTCCGGCAAATCCCGAAAGCACAATGAACAAGGCTGCGGAGCCGATGACGATAACCAAAAAAGTAATAAAATTTATAATGTTCACAGCGTTTTGGCTGCTCTTGGAGCGTATGTACCGTTTGGCTATGTATAGCGGAAAGTTCAATCCTTAAGTTTTTTTTCTTTTAGCCAGTAAATCTCGGTTCTCTATAGGGTTCTCCTCTCCTTTGAGGGATTTTTCAATTTTTTCAATATAGTCGAGTGAATCGTCTAGATAAAAAAGAAGTTCTGGTACGCGCCGCAATTGATTTCTTGTACGCTGTGAAAGTTCATGCTTTATCAGAGGCTGATTGGATTTGATGCCTTCCAAAAGCTCTTGCGCATTTTCATTTGGGAAAATGCTAACATAGATTTTGGCTATAGAAAGATCCGTAGTAACGGCAACTTTGGAAACCGAAATCAGGGTACCTTTAAGTCCGCCGTCAATGGCTGCTTTCTGTAGAATGTCTACAATGTCTTTTTGGATGACTCCCCCTATTTTCCGTTGTCGTTGCGTTTCCATGCCACAAAAATACGTAGAATAATGTATCTTCGATAGTAATGCTAGAGATACCGAAGAAAATTCCACATGAAGAAAATAGAACATATAGGAATTGCCGTTAAAAACTTGGAAGCTTCCAACCTTTTATATGAGAAACTATTGGGTGTCAGCGCTTATAAGGAAGAGGAAGTGGTCTCTGAAGGAGTAAAGACCGCTTTTTTTAAGAGCGGACCCAATAAAATAGAACTTTTGGAAAGCACAACGGAAGATGGCCCCATTGCCAAGTTCTTGGAAAAAAAGGGCGAAGGGATACACCATATCGCTTTTGAGGTCGATGATATCGTAGCTGAATTGAAAAGACTAAAGCAAGAAGGTTTTGTTATTTTGAACGATACTCCAAAAATAGGAGCGGATAATAAATTAGTAGCCTTTGTACATCCCAAGAGTACGAACGGGGTTTTAGTAGAGCTATGTCAAGAAGCCCCTATACGGGCCTAAACAAAAGCCAGCGATTAATTTCGCAAAACATTTTGATGATTTGTAATCCTAGGGGTCATTTTGCTTGTGCCAATTAAAAATAAATGGTAATATTGCAACCGCAATTTGCGGGTCCTATAGCTCAGCTGGTTAGAGCACCTGACTCATAATCAGGTGGTCCTTGGTTCGAGTCCAAGTGGGACCACATAAAAACCCCTATTTATAGGGGTTTTCTTGTATTTGGGGGTCACGTTTGGGGGTCACATCTTATTTAATTTCTGCAACAACTTCCATTTGCGAGTGTTTTTTTGATTTCCCCTTGATTTTGTTGAATTTCATTTTTAAAATAGAGAATATAAAAATTGAACTGTATTTATAAATAAACACAAAACTTTTGAAAAGGCTTTATTCGTCAAAAAAGAATTCGTGAATATTAATTAAATCACCTCGTCCGATTTGAATCAAATTCCTCGTTCCGTTTAGATAGATACCTAGTGAGCGTTCATTATAAATAAATTTCATTTCAGGAGAGTAGTCTGTAACTAGATACATATCTCCATCTATTTTATAAAAATCAATATCCTCTCCTTTATTCACTTTTATTCCTTTGTTTACGACTTTACCATTTTCTAATGCTTCTCGAATAATCTTTTCGCTTTTTTCGCTTGAAGCAACTTTTGAATATGCAGTCATCATATTCATCCATTCATTACTATCAATTAAAAACCATTTTACCTTGTCGAAATCAATTCCGTATTCAGTAATCCAACCGATACTTGTAAAACCAAATAAAACCTGTTTCTTTCCTAATTCTGGTTCTTCTCCAATAATATCAAACTCTCTGATTTTAAATGTAATTACTGATGTCGAAGACATATCCTTTAATTTCTTACCATCAAAGTCTAGAGTTTTCAATGAAAATTTACTGTATTCTGGATGATTCGTTAAAAACCATTCGGTTGCTGTTAATTCCGCTTGTTCCTTCATGTGTGTAACTGCGGCTACTCCTACTCCAATAGCCAATAGACCAACACCGGCAGCTGCTACAGCAGCACCATTATCTTGTGCTTTTGAATTTTGAGGTACTAAATAGGTGATTACAATAAGTAGAATGAATATTTTTTTTATCATTTGATTTTTGATTTTATTTTAAAATTATTCGGTTTGATTAAAAAGTAACGGTAAGGATGTTTCTAAATTGTACTTGGTTTTTCCGCCATTTTATTTTTTATCTCTTTACTTTCAATCATCTTTTTCAAAGTTCTTTTAGACCTATGCACCTAGTAGACCCATAACAAAAACCAATAAGGCAAATATGAAAGGTAATGCGATAAGCCACCAAACTAGTTTTGAAGTATTTAATCTATTGTGTTCTGCTTTATCGTTAATTAATTTCAAAAAGTAGAGTTGGGCCATTTGAATATCCTTATCATTCCATTCTTCACGGTCTTTCTCAAATTTAAAATGTTGTGCTGATTTTGTTGATGGTTTTCTATCGTCTTTCATTAAAAAAAATTTAAAATATTTTTGTTTTTAATTCAGATAATTATAAAGGTTTCATCTGCAACAGAATGAGCAAAATTTTCAAAGTATTCAGATTCTATAAGTTTTATTTTTGCCTCAATGCCTTCTTTTATATCATCTTGTGTTTGACTAAATAATTTATAAGTTCCTAAATTATTGAATGCAGAGAAATTTTTGAATTTACTTCTTTGTTTTTAGTTACTTTTTCTCAAATCTCAACGCTTTTTCTGCGTCTCCATTTTTCAAGTATTCCACCTAAATTGATTACTACATAAATAATATGTTCACTAAAGACAGAATACCCACTAGCAAACAGGTGCCAAGTAAGATGAGCAGGGCAAAACGTGTTATTCGTTTCTTAAGATTCATTTTTGAAAATCAAAAGCTTTTTTCTAGTGTTATTATTCTTGCTTAATAGTATTACTTTTTTAATTGGTTATTTCAAGTGACAATTTTACCCAAAATAAAGACCGAACCTACCAAATCAGATATTTCCCCCGATCACCTTTCCAGTAGGCCGGCCTATAAGCAATATGATTGGATTTAGTATTTGAGATTTACGCTTGATTTTTTCATACTTCAAACCTAGTTGCTTAAAAGTAAAACCCCTTACGGGAATCCGTAAGGGGTTTTAAGTAGAAAAAACAAATAGGATTTAAATGAGCCCTAAATCTTTGACTATCGCTACCAAATGAATGGCATTATTGGCATTGAATTGTATACGTAGTTTGTTAAGTCGTTTCTCTATAGAACTTAAACTTGCGGGAGAAATATGTTGTTCTTTATATAAAGCACTAATTTCCTCTTGTGACAAGCCATTACTTAGCTTATCTAAAAGTGAAATATCATAATCATCAATTTCCAAATCGTTATTGGAGCTTAAGGCATTGGATACTTCAGGTGAAAGAAAGGTATTATTTACGTAAGATGCATGAATAGCTTTAGTTAGATTTTTAAGCCCAGACCTGGTCTTGCAGACATACCCATGTATTTGATGTTTGTTAAAAAGGTTCCTTACGGGTTGTAATCGGTCTTCTACAGAATAGACGATTACCTTTAAATTAGGATATTCTGTTTTAATTTTTTCGACTAACGCTTCACCAGAAGG
>RCND010000335.1_pt1 | contig 26402 bp, 21 predicted proteins | sample 2041351 | NCBI WGS metagenome assembly RCND01 (sample SAMN09708230, study PRJNA481090) | Marine sediment metagenome, whole genome shotgun sequencing project. | biome: marine sediment; feature: ocean; material: sediment; isolation source: Sewage treatment plant 12B marine sediment (STP12B) ... | reverse complement strand
GGGTATTTCTGTATCAAGGGTGGGGGGTAATGCCCAGATTAAATCCATGAAGAAAATAGCTGGTACGCTGAAACTTGACCAGGCCCAGTACCGTGAACTGGAAGCATTTTCTAAGTTTGGTTCCGATCTGGATGCTGCCACTAAGGCGGTGCTGGATAAGGGGAGCAAGAATGTTGAGATATTGAAGCAGGATCAGTATTCCCCCATGTCGGTTGATAAGCAGGTTGCAATTATATACTGTGGAACCCAGGGTTTGCTGTCTGACATTCCGTTGGAAAAGGTAAAAGAATTTGAAATTGAGTTTCTTGAGTATATGGAACTCAAGCACAAAGATGTACTGGCAGCACTTGCACAGGGCAAATTATCGGATGATATAACCGGTACGATTGTAGATGTGGCTAAAGAAATTGTTGAGAAATTTAAGTAATTCCCAATGGCGAATTTGAAGGAAATACGGGAACGAAAGGTGTCTGTGGCCTCTACCATGCAGATCACCAGTGCCATGAAAATGGTCTCTGCGGCCAAGCTGAAGAAGGCGCAGGATGCCATTGTGCAGTTCAGGCCCTATGCAGAGAAACTGCAGGAGATTCTGGCCAGTGTTGGTGAGAGCATAAAGGATGATGAGGACAATCAGTATGCCGTACAGCGCGACAAGGAGCGGATCCTGCTGGTCCTGATCACTTCCAACAGGGGATTGTGCGGAGCATTTAATTCTAATGCCATCAAAGCCACCATCACCAGGGCACTGACCACTTTTGACAATCAGATGATGGCACGCCAGGTTGATTTTATTGCTATCGGGAAGAAGGGTGCAGTTTTTCTACGGAAAAAGGGATACAATGTGATCTTCGATGGCAGTGAGATATTTGATGATATTACCTTTGACCGCGTGGCTCAAGTGGCCAATATGATCATGGGTCTTTTCACCGACGGTGAGTACGACCATGTGGATGTAATTTACAACCGTTTCAAGAATGCCGGAACGCAGATTCTGACAGAAGAGCAGTTTCTGCCCATCAAGGTGGATGAGCTGGCCGAAGAGTCTGGCCCTGTTTCCAACGTGGACTATATCTTTGAGCCCACCAAGGATTATATTGTGCAGGAATTGATTCCCCGCTCTTTGAAGCTGCAGTTCTATAAGGCAATTCTGGACTCGCATGCATCAGAGCATGGTGCTCGTATGACTGCCATGCATATGGCAACCGACAATGCCACCGAGCTTCTGAAAGAGCTTAGCCTGCAGTTTAACAAAGCCCGTCAGGCAGCCATTACCAATGAAATTCTGGAGATTGTTGGAGGCGCCGAAGCACTCAAAGGATAATACTTTACCTTTTTTCTGTCCTCTCTATTTATTTTAGGTATCGACTGGGTATTTGTTGAGGAAGCCTACAATTAACCGCGCAGCGGTGAATTTAAGCGACGAAATAAATACCCAGTCGTACCTAATACTCGTCCCAGCTCTTTATGGATATATCTTCAAGCTCCATCTTACAGATAGCATAGATGAAGGCTGATGCCAGGCGCGCATTGGTTAGCAGGGGAACATTAAAATCCACTGCACCGCGTCTGATACTGTAATCATTGGAAAGTTCGTGGGATGAAAGGTCCTTGGGAATGTTGACCACCAGATCGATCTTCTTGGCTTTCAGATAGTCCATCACATTGGGCTTCCGGTCCTCGTCAGGCCATGCCAGGTCAACGGAGTCAATACCATTCAGATTTAGAAATTCATGAGTACCATGGGTGGCAAAGAGATTGTATCCTCTTTCGATGAGCATTTTGCATGAGTTCACAAGTTCAACTTTAGAGCGCATATCGCCCGTGGAAAGAAGGATGTTCTTTTCAGGTATGGAATAGCCCACCGACATCATAGCTTTCAGGATCGCTTCATAATAGTTATCGCCAATGCATCCCACTTCACCTGTGGAAGACATATCCACACCCAGCACCGGATCGGCTTTTTTCAACCTGGAGAAGGAAAATTGAGGTGCCTTGCAGCCAATATAGTCCAGGTCGAAGATGGATTTATGAGGTTTTTCAACGGGAACCTTCAACATGATCTTGGTGGCCTGATCGATCAGGTTTGCTTTCAAAACCTTGGAGACGAAGGGCATGCTTCGGGAAGCCCTGAGGTTGCATTCGATCACCTTGATATCATTGTCCTTGGCCAGGAACTGCATATTAAACGGTCCCGAAATTTCCAAGGCTTCGGCCAGCTGCCTGGCAATCTTTTTGATCCTTCTTACCGTCTCAAAGTAGATCTTCTGAGGCGGGAAAATCATGGTGGCATCACCCGAATGAACCCCGGCAAATTCCACATGTTCTGAGATAGCATAAGAGAAGAGCTCTCCATCACGTGCCACGGCATCAATTTCAATCTCTTTGGCCTGTACGATAAATTCGGAGACCACTACCGGGTACTGTTTACTTACCCTGGCGGCCAGGGTCAGGAAACCTTCCAGCTCTTCAGGGTTCGATACCACGTTCATGGCTGCCCCGGAAAGTACATAGGAGGGCCTGACCAGGAGCGGGAACCCAACCACATCCACAAAGGAGAAGATCTCGTCCATACTGCTGAGCTCCTTCCACCGTGGCTGATCAATATCCAGTTCATCCAGCATCATAGAGAACTTATGCCTGTTTTCGGCACGGTCGATATTCTCGGGAGAGGTGCCAAGGATGTGGACATTCTGTTCGTGCAGACGCATGGCCAGGTTGTTGGGGATCTGTCCACCCACGGAAACAATAACCCCTTTGGGCATTTCCAGATCGTAGATATCCATTACGCGTTCGAAGGACAGTTCGTCGAAATAGAGCCTGTCGCATACATCATAGTCGGTCGAAACGGTCTCCGGGTTGTAGTTGATCATGATGGACCTGTAGCCCTCATCGTTGACTGTTTTTAATGCATTCACACTACACCAGTCAAACTCCACACTGGATCCGATACGGTAGGCGCCTGATCCCAGGACCACCACGGATCTCTGGTCGGCATTGAATTCTATGTCGTGCTCACTCCCGCTGTATGTCAGATAAAGGTAGTTTGTCTGTGCCGGATACTCGGCAGCCAGAGTATCGATCTGTTTCACACTGGGCAGGATGTTTCGTTTCTTCCGGTGTTCACGTACAGTCAGCAAATTGGCCGATACATCTCCCTTCATGACCAGACGCGCCACCTGGAAATCGCTGAATCCTGCTTTCTTGGATTGCAGCAGCAGTTCATCATCCAGTCCGGCAAGGGAATTAACCTTTTCAAGCTCCTCACTCAGGTCAAATATTTTTTTAAGCTTCACCAGGAACCATCTGTCAATCTTTGTAAGCTCATGGATTCTGTCGATGGAATAGCCTTCGTTAAAGGCTTGTTCGATCACCATGATACGCATATCCGTAGGCTCGGAGAGCTCTTTGTCGATGTTTTCAATCTCCATTTCATGATTGCCTACAAAACCGTGCATGCCCTGGCCTATCATCCGGATTCCCTTCTGGATCGACTCCTCAAAGGTGCGTCCTATGGCCATAACCTCCCCCACGGATTTCATGCTGGAATCGATTAGTTTCGAAACCCCCTGGAACTTATTGAGGTCCCAACGTGGAATCTTACAGACAATGTAATCCAGTGCAGGCTCAAAGAAGGCTGATGTGGTTTTTGTAATGGAGTTCCGCAGCTGGTGAAGGCCAAATCCCAATCCCAGTTTGGCTGCCACGAAAGCCAGCGGGTAGCCGGTGGCCTTGCTGGCCAGGGCAGAGGATCGGGAGAGACGTGCATTGACCTCGATGACCCGGTAGTCCTCAGAATCGGGGTCCAGTGCATACTGCACATTACATTCGCCAACGATACCAATATGCCTGATAATATCGATAGATAGTTTTCTTAGCTTGTGATATTCGCTATTGGTCAGGGTTTGCGATGGAGCTACAACGATGCTTTCCCCGGTATGGATTCCCAGTGGATCAAAATTCTCCATATTACAGACCGTAATACAGTTATCGAAGCGGTCCCGGACCACCTCGTACTCCACCTCTTTCCAACCCTTTAGTGACTCCTCCACCAGGATCTGGGGAGAGTAGGAGAAGGCCTTATTAGCCATCATGTCCAGATCACCTTTGTTGTAGCAAAATCCACTACCCTGTCCACCCAGGGTATATGCGGCACGTATGATAATGGGATAGCCTAGTTTTTCCGCTGCCTTATGGGCATCTTCTTCCGATGTGACCGCAACACTCCGGGCAGTTTTTACATTGATTTGATCCAGTTTGCCCACGAAGAGTTCCCGGTCCTCGGTATCCATGATGGCCTGGACAGGTGTGCCCAATACTCTTACATTGTATTTTTCCAGGATACCCTCTTTATAGAGCGCTACCCCGCAGTTCAGTGCGGTCTGTCCACCAAAGGCTAGCAATATACCATCGGGCTTCTCTTTTTCGATCACCTTCTCAACAAAGTAGGGTGTGATGGGGAGAAAATATATTTTATCTGCCACATCTTCAGAGGTTTGTACCGTAGCAATATTGGGATTGATGAGCACGGTATATATATCTTCTTCCCGCAGAGCCTTCAGAGCCTGGGATCCTGAGTAATCGAATTCACCGGCTTCCCCGATTTTCAATGCTCCTGATCCAAGGACGATCACTTTATTGATTGATTCTTTCATGTGAATGGGCTAATTGACGGTTTTTTTGCGGCATGTAAAAATATAAAAAAAAGCTGAGAGAGTAGCTAAGGTTTGGAATAAATGTATAAATTTGCAATTCATATGTATAAATATACAATATGCCGTTATGAAAAACAGGAACGAAAGATTAATGGAGATTCGAAGGCTCATTGGAAGCAAGAATATATCCAGTCAGGATGAGTTGAACAAGCTTCTTGAGAAGCAGGGCTATGCTTTGACCCAGGCTACCCTTTCCAGGGACCTGAAGTACCTGAAAGTAGCCAAAATGCCCGATGACAAGGCAGGCTATGTTTACATCCTGCCCAATAAGGAGCAGGTGGTGGAAGAGACAGATCTATCAGGTCAGGGCTTAAGCGGACTAATCTCTATTGATTTTGCCCAGGGGATGGCTATACTAAGAACACTTCCGGGGCATGCCAGTAGTATTGCATACACCCTCGATATCCTGGATGCCTATGAGATAGCGGGGACCATTGCCGGGGACGATACGATCCTACTGATCCCACGTGATGGTGTTACCCGTTCGGACCTTGTAAACCTTTTAAAAATAAGAATGCCAGGTCTCATACAGGAGCCTGTACATTAAGCCAATTATATAATACGAATAGTATGGTTCAGAATATAGAGATTAGCATTGCGTCGAAGGCGCATCTTGCTTATATCCCGGAAATTGAGGAGGCCTTATACAAGGCTTCCCTTCAGAAGGGAACCGGAATAGCTGTAAGAAGCCAGGAATACCTGCAGGGGAAAATTGAAGAGGGAAAGGCTGTGATAGCCCTCGGAAATGAAGGGAAGTGGGCAGGCTTCTGCTACATTGAGTCGTGGGGGCACAATAAATTTGTGGCTAATAGTGGATTGATTGTCTCCTCCGGATTCAGGGGAGCCGGATTGGCCAGTGAGATTAAGAAGCGCGCCCTGGAACTATCGGCCCGGCTTTTTCCCGGAGCCCAACTTTTCGGACTTACCACCAGTCTGGCAGTAATGAAGATCAATAGCGGACTGGGTTACAAACCGGTAACCTTTTCCCAGTTGACCGATGATGATGAGTTCTGGAAAGGCTGCGAAACCTGTCCCTACTATGATATCCTGGTTAGAACAAAAAGGGACGACTGCCTCTGTACGGCCATGATCATGGATCCTGCAGAAAAGCTTAAGGTAAATGGTGAAGCAAATACTAAGGGTATAAAAGTGAAAATTAATCATACCTGATCAAAGCAATATGGAGAAGAAAAAAGTACTACTGGCTTTCAGTGGCGGACTCGACACCACTTTCTGTGCGGTCCACCTGGCGAAAGAGCACAACATGGAGGTACACTCAGCCATAGTAAATACCGGGGGATTTTCTGCTGAGGAGCTGGATCAGATTGCCTTGCATGCAAAATCACTGGGGACCAAATCGCATCAGGTACTGGATGTGACTGCCGATTACTATTTGCGTTGTATCCGCTACATGATATTTGGAAATACCCTTAGAAACAGGAGTTATCCTCTTTCGGTAAGTTCAGAACGGACCTTTCAGGCTCTTGCCCTGGTAGAATATGCCAGGAAAAAGGGCTTTACCTGCATTGCTCATGGATCCACAGCTGCAGGAAATGACCAGGTGCGTTTCGATCTGGTGATCCAGGTACTTGCTCCCGAAATAGAGATCATTACCCCCATAAGGGATCTGAAAATATCACGGGAAGATGAGATTGAATACCTGAAAAAGGCGGGGGTCGAAATGAACTGGAGCAAAGTAGAGTACTCCATCAACAAGGGAATCTGGGGAACCAGTGTGGGAGGAAAGGAGACACTTAGCTCTTCGGATGAACTGCCCTCAGAAGCCTATCCCACAACTATGGAAAAAAAGGGTACTGAAACTATCAGTATTGGATTTGACCAGGGCGAGCCTGTGAGCCTCAACGGCCAGAACCTGGAGCCCCTTGTGGTTATTCGTGAGCTTGAGAAGATGGCTGCTCCCTGGGGTGTAGGACGGGATGTACATGTGGGGGATACTATTATCGGGATCAAGGGACGGGTGGGATTCGAGGCTGCTGCAGCCCGGATGATTATTGATGCACACCTGGCACTTGAAAAGCATGTGCTTACCCGCTGGCAACTACACTGGAAGGAGCAGATCGGACAATGGTATGGCATGTTTGTACATGAGGCTCAATACCTGGAACCAGTAATGCGCGATCTGGAGGCCTTTCTGGAATCATCCCAAAAAAACGTCTCAGGAGTAGTTACTCTCAGGATGCGGCCATACACTTTTTCAGTAACAGGGGTAGAAAGCCCATACGACTTAATGAATGCCTCCTTCGCCTCCTATGGGGAGATGAACAGAGCCTGGACGGCCGAAGAAGTCAATGGTTTTACGAGGATATTGGGAAATCAGCAGCGTATCTGGTATGATCTAAATGGAACAGGCGATCTGATAGAATAATACAGGTAAACAAAATGAGCATAAGATGAAAAAAATAGGAATCATAGGTGCAGGAAACATTGGAATGGCCATTGCGAAGGGCCTTGTATCACAAAAAGTTATTGAGCCTTCGCGGCTGTATCTTTCCCGGAGACGGAATGGATTGTTGGCAGAGCAGGAGAAAGAGGGCTTTTCCATTACGGATAACCATTCCCTGGTTAAGGAATGTGAGGTAATAATTCTGGCAGTTTTGCCCGGACAGGCCAAGGAAGTTATAAGGGACCTGAAACCGCTATTGAAGGACCAGAAAAAGCTTCTGGTGAGTATTGTTTCTGCCGTAAGTATCAGGGAGTTAAAAGAGTGGACTGGAAGTCAGACCGAGGTAGTCCGGATTATGCCCAATACCGCCTCAGAGTATGGAGCAAGTATGACCTGCATAGCAGGGGAAGATGAGCAGGCTGTGAATCAGGTGAAATCTTTGTTTGATCCACTGGGTCAGACCATGGTTATTAAGGAACAACTGATGCCTGCGGCCACTATTCTGGCAGCCTGTGGGATTGCTTTTTTCCTGCGTTTTATCAGAGCGGTCTCCCAGGGGGGGATCCAGATTGGTTTTCATGCCGAAGAAGCTGGTAAAATTGCAGCACAGACAGCTATGGGTGCTGCCTTACTCTTAATGCAAACTGAGAACCATCCTGAAACAGAAATAGACCGGGTGACCACCCCTATGGGATGCACCATTTCCGGATTAAACGAGATGGAGCACTTTGGCTTGAGTTCGGCCATGATCAAGGGCATTGTCAAATCTTATTCTGAGATCAGTGATTTGAAATGAGCGAAAAGATTGCTTATATCGACCTTTTGTTGGAGATGCTCTCAATTCCTGCAGTAAGCAGAGAGGAGGAGCAACGTGCCGATTTCCTGGAAGCATACATGAAGGGCAGGGGATGGCCTCTTAAGCGCATCCATAACAACCTGCTGGTGGGTGATCCGGAAGCGCAAGGAGTATCGGTACTCTTAAATTCACATATGGATACAGTTCCTCCTGTAATTGGTTGGGAGTCGGATCCCTTCAGTCCCCAGGTAGAAGGGGATAAGATCGTAGGGCTGGGAAGCAATGATGCAGGGGCCTCGGTAGTAAGCATGCTGACAAGCTATGATCAAATGAGAGATAAGCTGGAGGGGCGCATAAATCTCATGTTACTGATCAGCGCTGAAGAGGAGGTGTCGGGTTCCAGGGGGATAAGCTCTGTTTTGCCTATGCTTGGGAATGTGAAAGCGGTGATAGTGGGAGAGCCTACGGGGATGTCTCCTGGGGTGGCCGAACGTGGATTAATGGTCCTGGACGGGGAGATACAGGGAAAGGCAGGTCATGCAGCAAGGAATGAAGGAATAAATGCTATTTATGAAGCCATGAAAGATATGGCTGCCATTGCAGAGCTGGATTTTGACAAAGGATCAGAATGGCTTCCTGAACCCTCCGCACAGGTGACCATGATTTCGGCAGGCACCGGCCACAATGTGGTTCCGGATCTGTGCTCTTATGTTGTGGATGTAAGAAGTAATGACCAGTACGGGAATGAGCGATTGCTGGCTTTGATTCGTTCGGTTTGCAGTGCAAAGCTGATACCGCGCTCAACCAGGCTGCATTCATCGGGTTTGGATCCTGAGCACTTTTTAATGAAGACCATCCATACAGCCGGACTGGAACCTTTTGGCTCATCAACCCTGTCAGATATGGCCCTGATTCCTTTTCCTGCTATTAAGATGGGTCCGGGGGAATCCTCTCGATCCCATACAGCAGGTGAGTATATCAGAATAAGTGAGTTGGAACAGGGGGTGGTAACTTATTGCAGCTTCCTGGAACATATGGAATTATAAGAAAAATGAAAGCAATGAAACTTTGGGATAAAGAGATATCGACCGAACAAGGCATACTGGCATTTACCACGGGCAAAGATCCGCTCTATGATCTTGATCTTGCATCCTACGATGTGCTTGGGTCCATGGCACATACCATTATGCTTGCCGAAACGGGTCTTCTGGAGAAAGATGAGGCTGCACAACTTCTGCTTGAATTGGATAAGCTTCATAAGGAGGCCATGGAGGGAAGATTGTTATTGGATCCGGGTGTGGAGGATATTCATTCCCAGGTGGAGATGGTCCTGACCAGGAAATTGGGCGACGTGGGCAAGAAGATTCATACGGGCCGTTCAAGAAACGATCAGGTCATGGTCGATATAAAGCTTTTCTTACGAGATGAAATCAAGGAGGTAGCTGGGCGTACCATGAATCTGGCCGAATTGTTACTGAAACAGGCAACTACACATCGGGATGTTCTTATGCCAGGCTATACCCACATGCAGGTGGCCATGCCTTCCTCCTTCGGACTCTGGTTCGGAGGCTATGCAGAGGCCCTGTCCGATGATCTGACCTATCTGCAGGGCATACATACGATTGTCAACCAGAATCCCCTTGGATCAGCTGCAGGCTTTGGTTCCTCCTTCCCGGTTGACAGGGAACTGACTACGCGCCTGCTTGCTTTTGACAACTTGCATATCAGTTCGGTCAATGCGCAGATGAATCGCGGAAAGACAGAATGGTATGTGGGTACCGGAATCGGTGCTATTGCTTCAAGCATTGCCCGGCTGGCCATGGATGCTGTGTTGTTTATGGGACAGAACTATCGCTTTATTTCTCTTCCTCCGGAACTGACCACCGGCTCCTCTATTATGCCACATAAAAAGAATCCCGATGTGCTGGAACTAATCCGGGCGAAGTGCAATCGCCTGACAATGGTGGCTTCTGAAGTGTCGGCAGTCACAGGAAACCTGATCTCGGGCTACCATCGTGATTTCCAGTTGCTGAAGGAGATTCTTCATCCGGCACTGGAAGAGTTAAATATTTGCCTGGAGATGATGCAATATGTGGTGGAGCATATGGAGGTCAAACAGGACATTCTGAATGATGATACCTACCAATATATCTACTCGGTTGAGGAGGTAAATAAAAAAGTACAAGCAGGCGTTCCCTTCAGGGATGCTTACCGCGAGGTGGCATCTGAAATAGACCAGGGTCGTTACAGGCCCGGCCGGGATCATACCTATACCCACCTTGGGAGTATTGGTAATCCCGGATTGGCAGAGATCGAAGAGAAACTCCAGAAGGCTTATGGCGGTTTTCGTTTCGTAAACAGTACAGAGCTTGTAAACAAAATGCGTAACTATTTCGAAAAGTCATGACACACAGAAAATATTTAAAGAATAAAAAGAAGATAGTGGTAAAGGTCGGCACCAGTTTGCTGGCCTATGAGAATGGAAAAATTAACCTGCAACGAATGGAAAAGCTGGTAAGGGTCCTGGCCGATCTGAGCAATAGTGGCAAAGAAGTGGTTTTGGTCTCCTCTGGAGCAGTTGGTGTTGGTGTGGGTATGATTGGTCTTGACAACAAGCCGGACAAGCTGGTAATGAAACAGGCTCTCGCTGCCATCGGGCAGGTGGGATTAATCAGGTTGTATCAGAAATTTTTCGATGAATACAATTTTACAGTGGCCCAGGTGCTCCTGACCCGCGACGGGATCGAGAACAGCCTGCGCAGGAAAAATGCAAGGAACACCCTGAACCAACTTATCGAAATGGGAATTATCCCGGTGGTTAACGAGAACGATACAGTTATTACTGATGAGATTGAATTCGGGGATAACGATACCCTTTCTGCGGCAGTTGCAACCCTGATCCAGGCCGATCTGCTTCTGATTCTTACCGATACCGATGGAGTATTTACAGCCGATCCGCATATTCACGTATCGGCCCAGAAGGTGCCCAAGGTGATGAAGGCCAGTGATGATCTCAAAGATGTGGATCTAAGGGGATCCTCAAAGATGGGATCCGGTGGAATGGTCTCCAAGATTGCAGCAGCTGAGCTCTGTCGTGAACACAATGTGGATGTTGTTATTGCCAATGGTGAAGATCCTGCAACTATTATGGACGTGCTTGATGGAAAGGACCTTGGAACATTCTTTGTATCAGATGCCACCCAGATGGCAGGGCAGTAGTGCTTAGTGTGATAGTGCCTGGTAAAACTTAAGAACATGAACGAATTAACTGAAATAGGGAAGAGAGCAAAAGAGGCTTCAAAACAGCTGGCCCACCTGAATACAGACCAGAAAAACCAGGTTTTACTTCTGGCGGCTGAGTTGTTGGAGCTTTCCATTCCAGACCTACTTGAAGCCAATGCGGCCGATCTGAAACAGGGAGAGGAAATGGGATTGAAAGGGGCCATCGTGGAGCGTCTAAGCCTGACGGATGACAGGATCAGGGGGATTGCGGAAGGCTTGCGTGAGATTGTGCAGCTGGAGGATCCCATTGGAGAGATAGAGGAAATGAAAAAAAGACCCAATGGGCTCTTGATCGGGAAGAAAAGGGTACCCCTGGGAGTGGTGGGAGTGATCTATGAATCGCGGCCCAATGTTACCGCTGATGTGGCCGGACTATGTATTAAAACCGGAAATGTATGTGTGCTCCGTGGAGGAAAAGAGGCTTTCCGTTCGAACAATGCCCTTGTAAAAATTTTCCACCAGGCCATTTTTGAATGTGGACTGGATCCTCATATGGTACAGCTGGTGCAGGACACCTCCCGGGAAAGTGCCATCGCCATGATGAAGCTAAATGCCTACCTGGATATACTGATCCCCCGTGGAGGTGCCGGACTGATACAGGCGGTGGTACAGAACAGTACCGTTCCGGTGATTGAAACCGGGGTGGGCAATTGTCATATCTACGTGGATGAGGCGGCCGATCTGGAGAAGGCAGTGGCCATTGTATACAATGCCAAAACCCACCGCCCCGGAGTCTGCAATGCAGCTGAAAGTCTGCTGATACATAAAAAAGTGGCCGTTGAGGTCTTGCCCGACATTGGCAAAGCACTTAAGGAGGGAAAGGTGGAGATTAGGGGTGATCGGTGGACCTGTGAACTGATCCCCGATGCTACTCCTGCCACCGAAGAGGACTGGTCTACCGAATACCTCGACCTGATAATTTCTTCAAAAGTTGTGGGATCGGTGGAGGAGGCGGTGGATCATATAAACCGCTATGGATCGATGCATTCGGAAAGTATTATCACAGAGAACTACAGCCATGCGCAGTACTTTCTTGATCGGGTGGATGCGGCAGCAGTCTATGTGAATGCTTCCACCAGGTTCACAGATGGATTTGAGTTTGGCTATGGGGCCGAGATCGGGATCAGTACCCAGAAGTTACATGCCCGTGGTCCCATGGGACTTAAAGAACTCACCACCAGCAAGTATATCATTTATGGTTCGGGTCAGACCCGCTAGAAGCACAATCCGCAGAGAAATATCTATTGGTCCCCTCTGTGTTTTTTGATGTCTTCAATAAATACATCAAAGAGATGAGCTGTATCGGTAGGTCCGCCCGAAGCTTCTGGATGGAACTGTGTGGAGAAGAAAGGCTTGGACTGGTGCTTCATTCCCTCGTTGGTATCATCATTCAGATTAATAAAGAGGGGCTCCCATCCTTTGGGCAGGGTAAGGTTGTCAATGGCAAAGCCATGATTCTGTGAAGTGATATAGGCTTTGTCCGTTCCCACTTCCAGTACAGGCTGGTTGTGACTGCGGTGTCCGTATTTCAGTTTGTAGGTATCGGCACCTGCAGCGAGAGCCATCAACTGGTTCCCCAGGCAGATCCCAAAAATGGGGGTATCCGACTGGTAGGCTTTGGCCAGGCTGTCAATGGTAATACTACATTGCTTGGGGTCTCCCGGACCATTGGAGATAAAGAGGCCATCATACTCCTCTTTGCTTATATCGTGGTCCCAGGGTACCCGGATAACTGTAGTATCCCGTTCCAGCAGGTGGCGGATAATGTTATACTTCACCCCACAGTCAAGCAGCAGGATCCTGTACTTCCCATTCCCATAAATCTTCTTTTCACCTACACTGACCTGCGCCACCAGATTCTCCAGGTTGGGATCGTAGCTTTCAGGCTCTTTATCATCAAGTACAATCTTCCCCAGCATGGATCCTTTCTCCCTCAGCAGTTTGGTGATCATTCGGGTGTCCACATCAAAAATCCCAGGTATCTTATGTTGTTTTAGCCAGTCGCCCAGGCTTTGCTCTGCATTCCAGTGGGAATATTCAGCGGAATAATCTGAGATTACCAGGGCTGAGATATGAAGCTGATCCGATTCAAAAAACTTGAAGAGGTCATTTTCCGAATCCTCTCCGGGTACCCCGTAATTACCTACAATGGGATAGGTGAGTACCAGGACCTGTCCTTTATAAGAGGGATCGGTGAGACTTTCAGGATATCCGGTCATGGCCGTATTGAAAACCACCTCTCCGGCGACGCTTCCTTCATAACCAAAAGATTTGCCATGAAATGTGGATCCATCCTCCAGGATCAGTTTAATTGCTTTGAACTTCATCATTTATTCTTATCGTTTGATTCAAGCTTAATCAGGTTGTTGATGATCTGTTCAGCCTGTTCAGGTGTGACACGCTTGGCAACAATCTTTTTATCCCGGTCAAGCACAAAGAGCTGCGGATAGCTTTGCAGGTTATACAATTGTCTGAACTCATTGCTATAGGGACTCCAGCAATTTATCCATCCAAGGAGCTGGTTTTCATTGACAAAATCGACCCACTTCTCTTTTCCCTCAACGGAGTTGAGTACATGAACGGAGATAATCTCCACACTTTTGTCTTTCATCCTTGTGTATACTTCGTGCAGGGCCGGTGTTGATTTTTGACAATGCCCACAGTCGGCCTCCCAGAAATAAAGGATGGTATAGGAGGCTTCAACATCATACATATAGAAATCATGCCCGATATGGGGATCCCGCTTAATGGCTGTATCCTGCATAGCCATTCCAAAATGTTCATCAGGGACCTGACGCAGGATCAGGTTAGGGGCCGGCTGGCCAATTAATGTGGGTTTGTTGAGGGCCAGGTTTTCTTTCAGCTTGTCCAGAAACTCCGGGCTGCTCCAGGTGGCATCGGGAATGTAGTAATACTCAGCTATGTGAAAGTAGACCCCATCCATTCCAATAAACTTACTCTCTGCAAAGTGATTGAAAAGGGTGATCAGCATATACCTGTAAAGCTCAAGTTCCTTTTTGGACCCGCTAAGCAGGTAATCAACAGCAACAATAAGTGAATCGGGGTGTTGTGGTACGGCCCTGGTCAGGTAGTTCATAATTTTCCCCTCATAGAGCGTGGTGTGTAAAAGCCTGACATTAAAGGGATCAAAACGATCAAAGTAATGTTCCCTGTAGTAGAAGAAGCGGATGGAGTCATCGTACCTTCTCTCTCCTGTTAGCATGGATTCAGGCGGAAAGGGTTCCCTGGTGGCACCAATAAAATCTGTGACAAACAGCTTTGGGTACTTTGCCTCTATCTGGTCCATGTAGGTCTCCATCTCCTTATTGATTAGCTTTTGCTGAGTAAGGATCTCAGTACTATCTGCTGAGCTGGAGGCGCTCTTATACATGGATGTGAGCTTCTCAAGCTCCCCTCTTTTTTCCTGAAGGAAGGACTTATACTCCTGGAATATCCGGTTGTCATCCGAATCCCTGAAGCTGATGCTCCTTACAAGATCGGCAGTATCAGCATGGATGGAGAGGTCCTGATCGTCTCCAAGCAGCAGGTCAAAATAATGAGCAGGATCGACGTAGACCAGGTAGAATCCGCCGGTAAACGCTTCCTTACCTTCAAAAATCCCCTGGCCTTTCTGATCCAGTACTATGGTATCTTTGGGGATCATCCTTGAGGTGAAATACTCTCCAAGAATAAGGGTGTCGTTTGAGAGTCCCTTTATTTCAACTTCAATCCGGTATCCCTGTGCCGACATGGAGGAGGAGAAGAGAAGCATCACTGAAAGCAAGGATAAAAATCCCTTTCTAAATGTCATCAATTGCATCTTTTAAAAATCGGTCAAAGTTAATGATTCTATTTTAAAACATATTGTACAATCACCATGCCACGCTTAGGCGAAAATCATTAACTTGTCTTCACTATGTATACACTCCTTGAAGCGCAGAACCTGGTTGAGAAGCATATTCAAAACCTAAGCATTCCGGATACACCACCTGAATTGTATGAGCCTGTCAGGTATATCCTTTCCATTGGAGGGAAGCGGATCAGACCCGCTCTTGTGATTCTGGCCTGTGACATGTTTGACGGAGATGTGGCATCTGCACTTATTCCGGCTGTAGCCATTGAGATCTTTCACAATTTTACCCTCTTGCATGATGATATCATGGACCGTTCTGAGCGGAGAAGAGGCAGCCCGACAGTGCATGTCAAATACAATGAGAACGTAGCCATTCTTTCAGGCGATGTTATGTCTATTTTGGCCAGTCGCCTGATGAACCAGGCTCCAGGGGTAGTGCTGAATGTTGTCCATGAAGTTTTTACCAAGACGGCCATGCAGGTATGTGAAGGCCAGCAGATGGATATGAATTTTGAGGAGGTCCTCTCTGTCTCAGAGGAGGAATATCTCACCATGATAGAGTTAAAAACGGCCGTATTAATAGCTGCCAGTCTGAAGATTGGAGCCATCCTGGGAGGTTCTTCCCAGAGAGATGCTGAAGACCTGTATGAATTTGGGAAAAACCTGGGTATTGCTTTTCAACTGCAGGATGACCTGCTTGATACCTTCGGCGACCCGGTGGTGATGGGTAAGAACCGGGGAACAGATATTGTGGATAATAAGAAGACCTTCCTGGTGATCCAGGCACTGGAAGCGGCTTCACCTACTCAAAAAGAGGAGCTTTGTGGGTGGCTCAAAGAGAAAAATTTTAACCCGAAAGAGAAGATCGAAGCAATCACTGCTATCTTTGATGCCCTGGGTGTCAAAGAGCTTGCAGAGAATAGAATCCGAAGCTATTATCAGCATGCACTTACCAACCTGGAAAACCTGAACAGGCCAGAAGAGGGAAAGACAGAACTATACAACTTCGCCTCTTTTCTTATGAACCGAAACCGCTAATTCCAAGTTCCAGCAATAAATCCTTCTGTTGATAATTCTGGAGAAGGATTCTTAACTCCTCCATCTGGAACATGGCCTCATTGATTTCTCGCTGAATGGACGATCTGTGCCGTGCCTTCATGGCATTGTAATAGCTTACTTCTTCACTCAGGTTCTGGTAGTGTTCTGAGAGAATAAGATTGGCTTTCTCTGCCTCAGCACACAGGTAATAGGCCTCAATAATCCCTTCATGGTGGATCACTCCTCCATCCCTGTTTGGCATGGTGATCCCGGTAACAAACTGGTCGTAGGGAAGTACCCGGGAGGGGGCCAGCTCCATGCAGCGGTCCAGAACTTCTACGGCCCGTTCCCGGTCTCCCTCCTGCAGCAGTTGCATAGCCAGTCGGGTATATAGGCTTCGAAAACGAATCACCGACAAGGTGCGAATGGTATAATAGTCAAGCTGCACATCCTCCGCATTCATCCTGCCCCACTCAAACTGATTCATCAGCCTTTTATACAGGGTATCGGTATCGATATCGCCCATCACCAGAATACTTTCATAAGGAGTTCTAAGAGGTACCAGCCGGTAGGCCAATCCCTCGTTCCGGTAAAACTCTTCCAGGCCAAGCGATCCGTCAAAACCACCTGATGTATAGTATATGGGACGTTTCCACTTGTTGGAACTTATAATATCCAGCTGCCCGAGATTGTTTTTCAGGATCTGGCCATTGGGCTCCAGTTGAATGGGGATCTGTTTTTCAATTCTGTGAGCGTCTTCCTGGGCTACGGTGCCATTGGAGACCACCGTGGCTGAATCTGTCTGAAGAATCAGTTGATGGGTGGGAATAAAGTTGACCTGTTGTCCGCTTCGCAGCTTCACCTTGGTATCGGGATTATCGCTCTTCATAAAGTTGAGCATATAATCTATAGTGGCCCGTTGATTGTTCTCTCTAACAAAGATGCTGTTTCCCGGAATGGCTTCGTATTTGCTCTGGGGGATGGTAAAGGGAAGCGGCTCTGAATCATAATTCTTCCATCTGGCCTGATCAATATACCAGTCCATATTAAATAGCATCATATTGACAATGCGGACATCTTCCCTGACGCCCTCCACATCCTGTACATACCAGAGCGGGAAGGTGTCATTATCCCCTACAGTAAAGAGCACAGCATTTTCGCTACACGAATTCAGGTAGTTTTTGGCTATATCCCGCGCAGTATACCGGCCGGAGCGATCATGATCATCCCAGTTCTGTGTGGCCATTAGCAATGGGACAGCCAACAGGCTGATCGCCGTTGCCAGTATGGCAGAGAGCTTATCACCCAGTTTAGATTGCAGAACCTGGCAGAGCCCTGCCACGCCCATTCCTATCCAGATGGCAAATGCATAGAAGGACCCTGCAAATGCATAGTCACGTTCCCGGGGTTGGTAGGGAGTCTGGTTGAGGTAGATGACGATGGCCACCCCGGTAAGGATAAAAAGGCTCAGAACCACCAGAAAATCGCGTGGACGCTTATCCAGTTGGAAAAACAGACCTATGAGTCCCAATAACAGGGGCAAGAAGAAATAGGTGTTTCTGGCCGGGTGGTTCTTCATCTGATCGGGCAGGTACTTCTGTGGCCCGATCCTGGCCGAATCGAGGAAGGCGATCCCGCTGATCCAGTTTCCGTTCAAAACGTTTCCATGTCCCTGGATATCGTTTTGCCGGCCAGTAAAATTCCACATAAAATAACGCAGATACATATGTCCGATCTGGTAACGGAACAGGAATTCCAGGTTGTCCAGGAAAGTGGGACTAGCTGGATTATTTATGGTCGCGAACTCCTGGTATGCCTGTCTGTGTGAACTATTACGGCTATACATCCGAGGAAGTAGCACCTTGCTGCCACTCATCACAACCTCGGGTTTGCGGTAGGCTATTTCATATTTGTTTTCCTCTTTGTTCAGTTTGTAGACTGGTTTTTTGTAGACCAGGTCTTCAACTTCTGCATTGTACTGGTGACCAAGAATGAGTGGGTGGTCCCCGTATTGCTCCCGGTTCAGGTAGGAGAGAAGGGCAAAGACATTTTCCGGACGGTTTTCATTCATGGGCGGACCAGCCAGGGAGCGGATGACAATCAGTGCATAAGAAGAGTAACCAATTACGATAACAGTGATGCCCAACAGCACTGTATTCCAGAGAATATTTTTTTTCACGAACTGGGTCCTGTAGATTCCAAAGATCAGGGCACCCAGCAAGAGGAATACATAAATGACGACCCCTACATTGTAGTGCAATCCAACGGTATTGGTAAAGAATTTTTCAACTACCGTAGCCACTTTAACAATTCCCGGGATAACCCCATACATGATCAAGAGGAGGATCACCACAGATACTCCCAGTGCTTTGAAAATCCCATTGCGTGTCACTTTCGGGGATTTTTTGAAATAATACACCAGTACAATGGCAGGGATGGCCAGAAGGTTCAGAAGGTGTACCCCTATGGAGAGGCCAATTAGGTAAGCAATCAGAATCAGCCATCGATTGGCGCCCGCTTCGTCAGCCACATTCTCCCACTTGAGAATGGCCCAGAAAACCAGCGCTGTAAAAAGAGAAGATGTGGCATAAACCTCTCCTTCAACTGCCGAGAACCAGAAGGTGTCTGAGAAGGTGTAGGCCATGGCGCCGACAAAGGAGCCCCCCAAAATAACAATCATATTAGCAGTGGAGACTTTGCCCGATGCATCATGGAATACTTTCTTCAGCAGGTGAGAGATGGTCCAGAAGAGGAAGAGAATGGTAAAAGCACTGGCGAAGGCAGAAACTGCATTGATCATCATGGCTACCTTTCCGGTATCGGAAGTAAAGAGCGAGAATATCCTTCCAAGGAGCATAAAAAATGGTGCTCCGGGGGGATGGCCTACCTGAAGTTTATAAGAACTGGCAATAAACTCACCACAGTCCCACAGGCTAACTGTTGGTTCAAGGGTAAGAAGATAGACTAAGAGGGCGATGGCGAAGCTTACCCAGCCCATCAGAAGGTTCATGTTCTTAAACTGCATATGGCGCTTGGATTCCTATATTAGTTTGGCTGGCACGAATTTAACGCTTTTTTTAGCACTGCTGCCAAAAAACATTTTTTTTGAAAATCTTGACATATATGAAATGGAAATATATATTTGTTGTTCATTAAATCCAAAGTACATGACTTTAAAAGGAATGAACGACCTGGATCAACCCCTCTACACGGACTATCCCGAATTTGAATATGAATATGCTAACGTCCAGGAGCCTAAGACGCTACCTCCTGAAAAACAAAACCTCCTGGTAGGACTTGACAGGCGGAAGATGGATGGTGCGCCCATCACCTACATTACAGGTTTTGTGGGCCGACGCATCGATCTGCTAAAGGTTGAGGAAGAACTTACAGGCGTATGCCATACCTGTGGTTCTGCAAAAATGTACGACATAGTATTAAAAGGGGATGTTCGTAAACGTGCCTATATTTATCTTCGAAACAGCGGATATAAAGTGAAATTTGCAGAGAACTAACCTTTCATTATATAAATTGTACGGCAAAGGCAGAATGATCTTCATTCTGCTTTTGTTTATTTCGGCCGGAACGAAGGCTCAATTCTATGAGTACGGACAGGATGCCGGATCTCTGAAGTGGTACCAGTTCCGTTCTCCTCACTATACTGTGATCCACCCGGATGGAGTGGATAGCCTGGCACATGCTTTTGCCAGGAAACTTGAACATTACTACCCCTACCTGGGGCAGGACCTTGATCACCGCCATAGTCATATGCCGGTGGTGATCCACAACGAATCGAGCTTCTCAAACGGGGTTTTTGCCTGGGCACCCAAACGGCTGGAGATTTTTACCAATCCGGATCCCAATGGCTATTACCAGGACTGGTTGACTCAACTGGCTCTTCATGAGGGGAGGCATGCTGTTCAGATCGACAAATTGAACCAGGGCTTTACAAAGGGACTTAGCTATCTTGGTGGAGAACAGGCTGTGGGAGCTATGGCTATATTCCTCCCCTACTGGTACCTGGAGGGTGATGCGGTGGATTCAGAGACCCGGCTCTCTACGACAGGCAGAGGGAGGCAGCCCTCTTTTGAGATGGGGATAAAGGCGCAATTACTAGAGGCAGACAGACTCTGGTCCTTCTCCAAGGCAAGCATGGGATCCTACAAGAACTATATACCCAACCACTACCAGCTGGGCTACCTGATGGTCAGGCATGGGAGACGAAGCTACGGCGATAAATTCTGGATCGACTTTCAGCAGTATGCTGCCAGGAAGCCATTTCTGCTAAATCCCACCTGGTTTAGTATGAAACAGTATGGCTTCAAATCAAAAAAGCAGTTTTACAATGAGGCGCTGAGCTCCTACCGGGACCACTGGCGGTCCACTGCAAATGATCGTCAATATACCCCCTTGACCAACTGGGATACGGAGCGTAAGGGTCACTATACTTCTTATACCTTTCCCCATCAGTATTCAGATTCAAGTCTGGTGACACTGAAAACCGGCATGGATCAGATTCCTGAGTTTGTACTTATTGAGCGCCCCGGACAGGAGGAACGCCTTTTTCGTCCAGGTTTCTTGAATTCGGGAAGGGTCTCTTACTCTGGAAGCAAGATTGTCTGGGATGAATTTATTCCCGATACCCGCTGGAGCAACAGGAACTACTCCATAATTCGGTCTTATGATCTGTCTACCGGTGAGCTTAGCAGTCTTGGAAAAAAGACCAGGTATTTCTCTCCTGCAATTTCGGGCGATGGTACAAGGGTTGTTGCAGTGGAACAGACAGATAAACAGCAATTTAATCTGATAATTCTTCCTATGAACGGAAGCAGCGAAGAAGTGATCCCCTCTCCCGGAAACCGCTTCCTGCAACAACCTTGCTGGATGGATCAGGATTCTGCAATCGTGGTCCTGATTTCGGTCGATTCGGGAAAATCGCTTTACAGCTATTCCCTTCAGTCGGGATCGTGGACCAGGTTATTTGATGCCGGGAGGGATGATATCTCCTATCCTGTTGTAAATGGGGAGCAGGTCTATTTTAGCGGGACCTTCTCTGGCATTGACAATATCTACTGTTATCATATCGGAAAAGACCAGGCATTTCAGCTTACCTCCTCCCGTTTTGGCGCTTTTCATCCACAGCTAAGTTCTGATGGTTTAACTTTGCTCTACTCCAACTACACCTCAAATGGATATGGTGCAAGCACCCTCGACCTGGAAGAGGGGCTATGGAAATCCATAGAGGAGGTTAGGGATCACCGGGAGCAAATCGATTATAAGCAAACTCCGGAGGAGGTCCTGATCGATCAACTTCCAAGCAGCGAAGATTCCCTTGAGTTTGATACAAAGAGATATCGAAAGGCCCTGCACCTTTTTAATTTCCACTCCTGGTTGCCGTTTTATTTTGATTACCTGAATCCTGAGCTCACACTGGATCCGGAAGAACTGCCCGTAAGTCTTGGGATTTCACTTATTTCCCAAAACAAGCTAAGCACAGCGGTGAGTCAACTGGGCTATGAATATAAAGACGGTTATCATATGTTCCACTCCGGTATTAAGTTTAATGGAAGGTACCCGGTTGTTAACCTCTATTTTGATTATGGCGGAGAACCCAATGTCTTACTGGTTGCAGAGGGTGATTCTGTGATGAGTCTTCCACAGGCACTTAGTTTTACGGCTCAAACCTATGTACCTTTCAGGCTCAATACGGGGAAATTCCTATCCCTGGTTCAACCAGGAATCGATTACTTCTACCGGCGGGATATTCAATATAATGAGAGCCAGGAGAGTTACCAGCAAGGAGCCCATTACCTCTACTACAAGCTCTATGCGACCTCCTACCTGAGGAAGGGCATAAAAGACATCCTGCCTCGTGTTGGGATCACTGTAAATGGAGGGTACTATCATGCTCCCTTCAGCCAGTTGTTTGGTTCGGTGGCCATAGGGGGGATCACCACCTATCTTCCCGGGCCATTGAAACATCAGACCATCAGGTTAGCTGCCACTTACCAGCAACAATTTCCTCTGAGTATGTCTCGTCCGGCATTTATCAATCTAATGGCTATGCCCAGGGGATTGCAGCAGGCAGTCTATGGAGAAATTCTCACCAGGTACAGTGCAGATTATGTGTTCCCTTTACTCTATCCCGATCTTGAAATAGGATCACTACTCTACCTGAAACGGATCAGAGGAGCATTGTGGACCGATTACCTGGTAGGGACCAATGTAATCATCCATGATCCGGAGCCCCATTATGAAGATAGAACTTATATGACTTTCGGATTAGATCTGGTAGCAGATATGAATATTTTCAGAATCACTTTTCCTCTGTCACTTGGGGGAAGATTGACCTATGAGCCCGAAACCGGCCGTGTCGGTTTTGAGGGCATCTTCTCCATCGATGTGGATTAGTTACCCAAAGCTTACTCTTTTGTAGTAGTTGCAAATAGGAGTAACTTTCTCATAATAAGATTCGATTTTCTACGTAATAACTCAGGAAATATCCAATAGATAATTGAGATGTTGTATTAACATCTTAATTTTGCAGCGCATGGATGACATATTTCAATATGGTTGGTCGGGGTTCAAGAAGTTTTTGAAAGAGAATAAGATGGCCCTTCTCTATACACTGATTTTTCATTTGGTGGTCCTGATCATCTTTATTTTTGTAAAGGTGGAAGGCCTGAAGAATGACAGGGAACTGGGGATCGAACTGGAATTTGAGGAGAAGACCATTGAGCAACTTCTTGCGGAGGAAGAGATTGATGTCCCGGCCGAATGGCTTGAGGAGCTCATGCGGCAACGAGAACTCTCCAGCAACAGGGCTGTAAACCTGAACGCCGAAGAAAAGCTCAATGAAGATATTTCTACCAGTGATTATGTGAAAGATCTTCTGGACCAGATTGAGGAGGCCAGGAATGAGGAGGATCGTGATAAACTGGAGGAATTGCAAGCAATTCTAGCTTCAGCCGATTATGTTCCGCCCTCTTCAAATGAGGAAGAGGAGAGCACTGTTTATGCCGGTCCAACCACCATCACCTTTGAATTCCTGAACGAACCTCTGAACAGGGGAAAGGTTGAGCTCACCGTTCCCATTTACCGGTGCCAGGGATCCGGGGTAGTAAAAGTTGAGGTAGCCGTTGGCACTGATGGGCGCGTTCGGGAAGCCAGGGTACTGGAACCCATTATTGGTTCCGACAGGGTATGTTTTGCCGATGCGGCGCTTTCAGCAGCACAATCTTCACAATTCAGGATAGAATTGAGCGGTCCGGCTAAACACAGGGCCATTATTACCTATTCTTTTGTAGCCCAATAGGCAAGCCTTAGGGAGAGTTCCATAGCTGCCTGGTCGCAGAGGCTATTCCATCCAGATCCTGCTCCATCATACATTTGAAATGGCTTTTGGGGCATTTTTGATATCCTATTTTTGAGCAGGGTCGACAGGAGAGTGCGCTTACTTCAAATTGAACTGAGGAAGGATCGGCCCTGAAAGGGTACATGCCAAAACGTGGTACCGTATTGCCCCAGACTGAGATGATCTTCTTCTGAAAAGCTGCACCGATGTGCATTAAGCCTGTATCATTAGTCAGCAGCACCCTGGCCTGTCTGATCAGCGAAGCAGATTGATGAATACTGTAAGCACCACAGCCGTTCAGGATGTCCTTTCCCGGGAGAGCGGAGACAAGATGTTCACCACGCTCACGGTCTTCCGGTCCTCCCAGGATTATCACGGGATAGTCCAGTTTTTGACATAGTGCTACCAGGGATTCAAGAGCTAACTTTTTAGTTTCGTGCTGTGCTCCAATGGAGAGTCCCACGTAGCCCTTTCTGAAAGATTCAGGCAGGGAATGGATGTCGACCTCACTTTTTTCAGGGATGAAATAATCAAGACCCCCGTCATCCTGTTCTTCAATAAAGGACCGGATGGTATCGAGATTTCGGTCGACCATAGATCGGTCGGGTAAGCGGTCTATTTTGAAAGTGACATAGAGCCACTTGAGCCAGTTTAGTTTATGAACCGAAAATGCGATGCGTTTCAATCCATATTTGATACGGGCCGAACGGAGATTGTGATGAAGATCGATGACATAATCGATTTCTTCTTTCCTGAGCAAATCAATGCAGGCTTTAATATCACCATCAAAGGCATGAATACGGTCAATATATGGATTCGCTTCGAGAAGGGACTTATAGGCTGATTTGGTAAGGTAATGAATTTCAGCATTTTTCACCTGCTGCTTCAAATGACGAACTACAGGAGTAGTGAGCACAATATCCCCGATAGAACTGAAGCGGACAACCAGGAATTTAACCATTTACATAAGGTCCTTGAAGAAAAGAATCAGGCCAAGCCAGTACTCGGTGTTATACTCATAATCCACCGAGAAGGAACGAGTACCACGTTCCCCTTCACCCTGTTTGGGTTCAAATAGGGTGACATAGTCTTTATCAATGCCCGAAGCCAGTTCCGAAACGTAAGGGAAATCGGCTTTGCTGGAGGTGATAAACACGGGTTTTTTCAGATCTGAGATGGCATCCTGAATCTTGATTTCAGGCATAAAGTATTCGCCCGGACTCACTGCAACCACAGCCCTGACAAGGCTATCAGAAAGTGCAACTTTCAGACTCAGGGAGCCATTGGCACCGCTTCCAAACAACACTACTGGAAGGTTTGACTTCTCACCGACATACTTGATGGCTGCTAACATATCCTGTTCGATGTCGCTGAGGCCGGATTCAAGATGCTTCTCCCGAAGTTGTTTAGCTGTTTGATTGGAGACAAAATTGTCATTTCCTCCGTTTCGAAGGTCAACGGCCAAACAGTTATAATCCAGTTTACAGAGCCTGCGTGCAATGGTGCTATACTCACCTCTGCTGGAGCCCTGTTCGTGGAAAAGCAATACATAGGGTTTGAAGGGATCAATGATATATTCGTCTGCGGTGAGCTCAAGACCGTCGACGGCAGTGATTGTAATTGTCTTTACACGAATTGTATTAAAGGAGCTGAAAATAAAAGTAAAAAATAAGATGCCTGCCAAAGATACAAGCAGGATAGCTTTGCTCCTCAGACCACTATGTCTTTGCTGTTTCTGCAAGAACTATGATTTTGTTATTTTTTGCCTCAATCACGCCACCATCCACCTCAAAAAATGTGGTAAGCCCCTTGACATCTACAATTTTAATTTTGCCTTGTTCAAGGGTAGAGATAATGGGAGCATGGTTCCTAAGGATCTCAAATGAGCCTTTGGAGCCGGGTACCTGGACCAGGTCCACCTCTCCCGAGTATAATTTTTGATCCGGTGCAATAATCTCAAGCAACATATCACATTAAGCTTTGGTGTCGGCCAGCATCTTCTTGCCCTTCTCAATGGCCTCTTCAATGGTTCCTACCAGGTTGAAAGCAGCTTCGGGGTATTCATCCACTTCTCCGTCCATGATCATAGTAAAGCCCTTAATGGAATCTTCAATATTCACAAATACACCTGGAGTTCCGGTGAACTGCTCTGCCACAAAGAAGGGTTGTGAAAGGAACCTGGCTACCCTCCGGGCTCTGTGAACCACCTGCTTATCTTCTTCAGAGAGTTCGTCCATACCCAGGATGGCAATAATATCCTGCAATTCATTGTAACGTTGCAGCAGGACTTTAATGCGTTGTGCGGTATTATAATGTTCATCACCAACAATATCTGCTTTCAGAATCCTTGAGGTGGAATCCAGCGGATCCACAGCCGGGTAGATACCCAGGGAGGCAATTTTCCGACTAAGTACGGTTTGTGCATCCAGGTGAGCAAAAGTGGTAGCAGGTGCCGGGTCCGTCAGGTCATCAGCAGGCACGTAGATGGCCTGGATGGATGTGATCGATCCCCGCTTTGTTGAGGTGATACGCTCCTGCATAACACCCATTTCAGTGGCCAGGGTTGGTTGATATCCCACAGCAGAGGGCATTCGGCCCAGAAGTGCCGATACCTCGGAGCCTGCCTGGGTGAAGCGGAAGATATTGTCCACGAAGAAGAGAATATCCTTTCCGCCACTCTCCTCATCGCCGTCACGAAAGGATTCCGCTACTGTCAAACCGGATAATGCTACGGTAGAACGTGCTCCGGGGGGCTCATTCATCTGGCCAAATACCAGGGTAGCCTGTGATTTTTCCAGCTCTTCATGATCAATTTTACTAAGGTCCCAGGAGCCTTCCTCCATGCTCTTCTCGAACTCTTTCCCGTATTTGATTACACCTGATTCGATCATTTCACGAAGCAGGTCATTTCCTTCCCTGGTTCTTTCACCAACCCCTGCAAATACAGAGATTCCTTCATATTT
>RCND010000333.1_pt1 | contig 26446 bp, 18 predicted proteins | sample 2041351 | NCBI WGS metagenome assembly RCND01 (sample SAMN09708230, study PRJNA481090) | Marine sediment metagenome, whole genome shotgun sequencing project. | biome: marine sediment; feature: ocean; material: sediment; isolation source: Sewage treatment plant 12B marine sediment (STP12B) ... | reverse complement strand
GCAGTTGCCATTGGCATGATGGTAGCAAGCAGGCTCAGTGAACTCAGGGGTTTTTGCGAACCCGGATTCAGTGATCGCCTGGGCATCTTACTGCAAAAATTTAAGCTGCCGCTGGACCTGCCGAAGGATCTAAGCACTGATGATATGCTTGAAACCATGAAACTGGACAAAAAAGTAATTGCCGGTTCAGCAAGGCTGATATTGTTGAAATCAGCCGGCCAGGGGTTTATCGATAGTAGCTCTGATAAACTGCAAATAGCCGCTGCTATGAAAGCCAGCCAAAAACAGACATAGCAAAAAAAACGACAATCACCGGACCTCTGAAAAACATGAATTCACCATTGAAAAACGATCTATATATCAAGGCATTGCTTCGCCAGCCAACAGAACGCACACCCATATGGGTCATGCGTCAGGCCGGTCGCTACCTGCCCGAATACCGGCAATTGCGTGGTGAAGCAGGCAGCTTTATGAACCTGTGTACCAACCCGGAACTCGCCTGTGAGGTCACAATGCAACCACTACGCAGGTTTCCACTTGATGCTGCAATTCTGTTCTCGGATATCCTGACGATACCCGATGCCATGGGTCTCGGACTCTACTTCGCTGAAGGTGAAGGCCCCAAATTTGAAAAAGTGATCAAAACAGCGGCAGACGTCGAACAACTTAAACGACCTGACCCTGCAACATCCCTGGCCTATGTCATGGATGCCGTGGCACTGATCCGTAAAAACCTGAACGGCGATGTCCCTCTGATCGGCTTCAGTGGCAGCCCATGGACACTGGCCACCTACATGGTTGAAGGTGGATCCAGCAAGGCATTCGCCAAGATAAAAAATATGATTTATGGCGACCCCCAAACTGCACACCTGTTACTGGACAAACTGGCCGATGCGGTAATCGACTATCTCAATGCGCAAATTGAAAGCGGCGCCCAGGCAGTGCAGATCTTCGATACCTGGGGTGGCGTACTGGCACCGGACATGTTCAAGTCTTTTTCGCTACGCTACCTGGAAAAAATTGTTAACGGTCTGCACCGCTCCTACGATGGTGAGACCATACCGGTGGTGTTATTTTGCAAAAGCTGTAATTCCCACCTTGAGGCCATTGCCGACACCGGTTGCGATGGCATGGGTGTGGATTGGACAATAACGTTGGCCGAGGCAAGGGCCAGGGTCGGTGACAGGGTATCCCTGCAGGGTAATCTTGATCCAGCCATCATGCTGACGAACCCCGGCATCATTGTGGACCGGGTTAAAGAAACTCTCGCCAGTTATGGTGCAGGCAGCGGGCACGTATTCAACCTCGGCCATGGAATCACACCCGAAGTTGACCCACATCACATGACCGTCCTAACTGAAAGTGTACGTGACCACAGTCCCGCCTGGCACCTGTAACTCGCTACACTCGTTGTGTCTATATTAACCGCACTCGTACGGTGCGTTATGTACAGGACAAGGTGAGGCCGGGAACCGGTCGAGAGGGTGCCCTGGGGTATGTACGGTATATCGCGATTGTTTCGGATTTGCACGAATCGTAGGGTGGGTAACTTGTTACCCACGGGTATGTGTTTCCCCCATTGAACCCTTTTGTAGGTAATGAAAACGTGGGTAACAAGTTACCCACCCTACGAGGGTCCATCACAAAAGCCCGGGTTTCCAGCGCCGATCAGCGCATTATTACCGACGTCGGCCACCTCCTCCACGACGTCCGCCGCCTCTTGATCTATTATAACTGTTGGACCTTTGTTGACCCTGCTGTCGCGATTGCGCGCTGCGGTTCAGGTCGCTGGTACTGCTCCAGTTGGACTGGGTTCGTTGCTGGGCAGCCTGTTGACTTGGCTGCTTGCCAGAGTCTTTAGCGCGTTGTTGAGTTGCCTGCTTGCCACTTTCAGAGGACTTCCAACTATTACCAGATCGCTCTTGCCAACCCTGATCCGTCTTACGATGAACGTTGCCATTCTTGTCCGCGTAAACATTGTTGGCCCTTCCCCCGGTACTGGCGCGATTGCTCAAACCGCCAGATTTTGCACTTTGGCGAGCCACCGTTGAACTGGACGCAATACGCGACTGGTTACGGTTATTCTTGTACACATTATTGCGCGAAGAATTCCGCTTACCAGCACGGTAACCCGCCCGGAAACCGGCGTTGCGGCCTCTGCGATACCCATGCCGATAACCGCGACGGTAGCCCCTGTATCGACCCGGTCCCCACCAGCCACCGCGATACCATGCGCCACGACCGAAGTAAAAGGAGAACGGACCGTAGCCATAACTCAGACCAAAACGCCATCCAGTCCATGGGTTCCACCTGACATGGAAACCCCAGGTTGAATAACGCGGGTAGTAATACCTGCCATACCACCCCGGCCAGTAATAACCACTGCCGTAGACAATTGTCGTATTGTAAACATAGGTATTGCTATAGCCAGGTGTGTAACCGACATAAACAACCTCATCGGTCTCACTGTATATGCGCACAAAAGTAACGTTATAGACCGGTGAATCCGCTGGGATCGTATAAATTTCATCTGGAACAGAAGTGGCTATCACCCATGGCCCGTTGGCACTGTTGGCGACAAACCAGACCGCTTCGTCAACTGCGTAATATTTGTTTTGAACACGAATGACGGGGGTGGCCGTGTTCGCGGCCCACTGCATTTGTGTTCCTTCAATATTTTCAAATTTCGGTTGGCCATCGTATTCAACCGTCAAACTGGCTTTGCTTTTTTCAATAGCAGCAGTTTGAGGAACCTGGGCGTCCATCACGGCTTCGCGGGCGATTTCAGTACCCGGAACCGCATAAAGTACAGAACCCAATTCCGAGTCCTCTGGAATCTCTTTAAACTGCTCCGGCAAATCCTGCACGGCTTTATATTGCCAGGGCCCTTCCAGAGACTTGCTGACAAACCAGCGTCCCGACAGCAAAATGTAGTGCTCCTGGCTTTCCGTATCCATTAACACATCACTGTCCGTATTGCTCACGTACAACAGGCTTGTGTCACCGATCGGCTTGTATTCAGGCTTACCATTGCTTGAGATAAGTTCTGTCGGCTCAGTGGCTATTATAATTTTGGGTGGTGGACCGGTTTCAATTTCAGCGTCATCTGCCGCTTCCTCTTCGTCAAGCTCTTCCGCTTCAGGTGCAAGCTTGGCAATCTTCTTGGGAACCTTGGTAACTGGCTGCCAATCGCCATTGATCGCGGATGATTTGTACCAATTGTCCTCGTCCGCGCTCAGGTAATAATCCTTTTTCTTTGTGTCGTACAAAATTGTAAATGGCGTATTCATAACACGCTGGACATTACTTTCTTCGGTATCCACCAGACGTGGTTCACCATCAATGGTGATCAATACCGCTGGTTCAGAATAGAAAAGCATAACCGGGGGGTCTGTATTGATTTGTTGCGAGGTTTTAGCATTTGAATCTATTGTTTCCAGTGACGCAATCAACTCGTCCATGGAAATCGGCAAATTCCATTTTGGGATTTCCGTTTCCAGCAGATTACCGAGCCGTTCTACCCTCTTTTCATCCTGGTTAGGGAACCGAAGTTCATTGACTGTTACATCGGTGATGACCGCTGTACGGGTAGAACGATCGGTTTCCAGGCGTGCCTCGAACCACACCACACCGAACACCGGGCCCGTGTTCTCACCTTCTATTTCAACGCTCACCGCCGCCCTTACAGCGAGAGTATTACCCTCAAACTTTTCCGGTTGGGGCTGATAAACAACAATGACACCTTTGTTGGTAACGATTTCTCGTGGCCAGTTGCTTTGCTCAACCACCGCGATATCTGAAGTTACCTGCTCATCGGACATACCCGCCTGGGGTAACCCAGCGAGCAAGGTGATGATGGCTACCGCCAGGCTGATACTGAAATACTTGAACAAATGTGACATTTTGAACTCCGTATGCTGCTACAAATAATTGGCCGGGTTTAGGTACGATATCATGTTTAAGCGATTCCGGTTTTACATGTAAGTGAGTCACCGTTACTTACCTTTGGCAACTTAATACCGTACCGATAGATTGGATGAAACGACAAGCAGCTAAATTTCGATTAAAATGATGTTGGATTGTCTTCAAAGCAGGATTCTTATTGATTAGTTGAGATAAATTTATGTGCCGCTTTATTGCTTACCTCGGCAGACCGATCATTGTTGATGAACTTCTTTTAAAACCAGTGAATTCATTGGTGCATCAGAGTTATTGTGCGGAGGAGATGTGTCAAACTCTCAATGGTGATGGTTTTGGACTCGGCTGGTATGTGCATGGCATCAGCGAAAAACCCGGCCTGTTTCGTTCAATTTCACCCGCATGGAACAATAACAATCTCTTATACAATGCCCCCCTGATTCAGACGGACTGCATGTTTGCCCACGTCAGGGCGGCATCAGAAGGCGCTATATCCGAAGCCAACTCACACCCGTTTAACTATGAACAGTTCCTGATGATGCACAATGGCATTGTTCCACAGTTCTCAAAAATCAAACGCCGCCTGCTTTCCCTGCTGAATGACGAGTTATTCTTGTGGGTGAAAGGGCAAACAGACTCCGAACACATCTTTGCATTGTTGATGCAACATCTTAAAGATATGAAGGGCTCTGCCGCAGCCCTTACTGCCGAGCAGGTAAGGGATGGGTTTCAAAAGACATTTGATGTTGTGCAGGAATTAAAGCAAGAAGCCGGGATCACTCACGAAGTTTCCACATTTAATATGATGATCACGGATGGATACAGAATTTTTGGAACCCGTTTCAGTTCTGACCCGGAAAAGGAAACGCGGACCCTTTACTACTCACGCGGTAGCAAATTTAAATGTAGAAATGGCACCAGCACAATGGTGCGGGACGAGTCCGGCGACCAGGCGGTGCTGATTGTCTCTGAAAAACTAAATAAATGTGAGGAGGAGTGGACACCTATTCCTCACAATTTCTTCATCGGTGTTGAAAACAGCATGGAGATTAAACTTTACCCGCTGGAATGCCGTTAGCTGCCGGCGTATTCACCATTTCAAAACAATAAGAGCCCCATTTATTCAAAGCCCCCTGTTCTTTTCATTTTCGAGACCCTTGGTGATGATTTCAGCATACAGATCAATAAATTCTGCCATGAACTCCAGGTAGTCGGGATTACGTTTGAAAAGTGACTGGTTTGCCCTGTTGTCTTTATACACTCTTTTAAGGAATTGGATATCGCTGCGGCTGAGTGTTTCACCATCATTGACTTTTTCCAGCATACGCTGAGCCCGCGGTATACGGGATTCTGTCAATCTGAGTACCAGGGCAGCAAACGTGCCGGCATCTTCTTCTGCTTGATCCATAATGTTTATAACTCCTAATGCTATGACAAATCGTAATAATCAGTTGCAAGGTAATTATAGAAAGTGTCCAGCTGAATTTTAAGTGTCAGGACATGATAAACTTGCGCCGTAAACTATCGTACTACCAATTCATCGAGACTTTAAATGAAAAAACTGTTGTTGATTATCCTTGCCTTCTCAATACATGTCACGGCCAATGCCGCGGGTGAATTCTCCACACTTGAGGAGCGCATGAGTGGTAAGGAATTCAAAGAAACCGGCCTTGTAAAGCTGACCGGTCAAGAGCTGGCCAATCTTAATGATTGGCTAAGACGTCATTCAGTGGCTACCCTGGAAAATGCATCTGCCCGGTCATCTGCCGGTGCTGCAAGTGCCAGTGCTGCAAGTGCCAGCCCCATAGAAGACACACGGGGCTTAAAAGAGAAGAACAAAGAAGACGATGATCTGGATCTGGGTAAGGTGATAAACAGCACTATCGTTGGAACATTTGACGGCTGGGACCGAAAGGGTACCTTGTTCAAATTGGCCAACGGCATGATTTGGCAACAATCTGAAAACGATACCTTTTTTATCAATGCAGTGAAAGACCCTGAAGTAACAATTACAAAAGGGTTTACGCGAACATGGCATTTATCTTTGGTGGGTCATAATTCATCCGTGCGGGTAAAACGCATCCAGTAACAAAGCAATCAGATCAGGGTTTCTGTTCACCCATCAATAAACCAATGATCCATACTTTCGTCACTGGCTCTCGATCAGGGGACTTCTTAGAATAGAGTTGGTCAGGGAGACTCATATGCGTGTTCGATTGCTTTTGCTCATTGCAGTACTACTGGTTGCTGTTGTGACACTGTTCCTGTTGTTACTGGCAACTGATACAGCACTGTCGGTATGGCAACGTCTGCGCGAAGCTCCACTGTGGTTGCAAGTGGCTTACTCGTTGGTTCTGATATTGATCTCCAGCGCCACACTCTGGCTTAGCTGGCACTGGTTGAAACCAGGCGATAAGAAGGTATTGAAGGAGAGCAAAGAACTTGATCCTTTTTCGCTACAGGAAGAACTGGTCGAGTCGGCAAGTGCAGGTGTTGATGTCAGCGCTGCTATTGAGGAAATTAAAGAACAACAACGGCGCAAACAAAGTGGTGAGGTTTTCATCGCCATATTTGGTGAGATAAGTACTGGCAAAAGCAGCCTCGTCAAAGCTCTGCTACCCAAGGCTGACATGCAAACCGACCCCAGGGGCGGTACAACCCAAAACGTAAGTCACTACCGGTGGCAGGCTGGTTCGGGTGATTCTGTTGTAATCGCTGATCTGCCAGGGTTCAATCTTGACAGTAACCCGGAAATACTCGAAGAAGCGCGCCGTGCACACCTGGTGGTATTCCTTTGTGACAGCGACATTACCCGCAGTCAGATGGATCAACTCGAACACCTGCTCTCCATTGAAAAGCCACTCATTGTGGCCTTAAACAAAATCGACAGGTTTTCGGCCCCGGAGGCACGCGCTATTGCCGAAAACATTTCGCAGCGCACCGCTATCAGTCAGGATGATGTTGTTTTCATCCAGACGGGTGGTCATGAACAGGTCATTAAACTGCTGAGCGATGGCGGCGAGGAAACCGTTACACGAGACCGGACCCGGGATATTGAGCCGCTTCGTAAAGCCTTGCAACGCAAGCTGGATAGCAATCAGGATTTAATGGAACAACTTCGTGATACCTCTGTCCTGCTGCTGGCCTCCGAAAAACTGGAACAAGCACGTGATGCCCATCGTGAGCAACAGGCTGCAGAGCTGGTGCAAACCTATTCAAAACGGGCTGTCGTGGGCGCCCTTGCAGCAGTTGCACCAGGCTCTGATATTATTATCCAGGGATTACTGGCCACCCGTTTGATACAAGCCCTGTGCAAGCTCTATGGTGTTTCGGTTAAAGACGTGGAAGTCGAATCATTTCTTCGGCTCGCCGGTGGTAAGGTTAAGAAGATGACAGCCATTACCCTGGCTATCACCGGCAATGCACTTAAGGCCTTTCCCGGGATAGGCACGCTGACCGGCGGAATGATACATGCCGTTGCCTATGGCATGATTTTCGATAGCCTGGGACGCGCTGCCGCAGAAACACTTGCCAGCCGGGGTGATTTACGTCCGTATCCGGCTGCGAAGGCCTTTGAGGAGATGCTGAATGACAATCTTGAAGCAGGTGCAGTCCGCTTTGCAAAACTTGCCCTGGCTGAAAAAGGCAAAGAAAACAAATCCTGAACAGCACCTGGTAAACGCCGACCAGCAAATCCATACCATGCTGACAGATACCAGCGTTCCATCCGCGGTGCGGCAGGAGTTACTGCAGGAATTCACCGAGATGGAAGCCATTTCGGAGAAGCTGCAAAACAGTGAAATTCATATCGCCGCATTTGGTCGTGTTGGAACGGGGAAATCATCCTTATTAAACGCCTTGCTTGGCCGCAAAGTGTTTTCAACCAGCCCTTTGCATGGTGAAACACGGCTTCAACAACGCAGCCAATGGGACTCGGCAAGTTCAGATCATGTTGTGCTTATCGATACACCAGGCATTGATGAACTGAAGGGCGAGGCCCGCGAGGAAATGGCCAGGTCCGTGGCGCGAATCTCCGATATTGTTTTAATGGTCTGCGAAGGGGATATGACAGAAACGGAATTTAGTGCCGCTCGCAATCTTGCAGGCCGAAATCGACCGCTACTGCTGATCTTAAACAAGTCAGATCGTTATGGCAGCGCGGAATTGGATGCGTTGCTGCAACACCTCAAAGAGCGCTGCGCGGGGTTTATCGAACCGGGAAATATCCTGGCTGCCGCCGCAGACCCCCGGCCACAACAGGTCATTCGCATCGATGAAGCAGGTAATGAATACCCCTCTGAACGTCCACGCGCAGTCGACATCAATGAAATCAAAACACGTCTTTGGAATATCATCGAAAAAGAAGGGAAAACACTGGCAGCCCTGAATGCCGCGATGTTTACCTCCGAACTGGATAGTCGCATAGCCGGGAAAATTGTCGAAGCAAGGAGATCTGTTGCAGAAAAAATCATCCGTAATTATTGCCTTGCCAAGGGTCTCGTGGTGGCGGTGAACCCGGTCCCGGTAGCTGACTTACTGGCTGCGGCCGGCACCGATGTGGCCATGGTTATTCATCTTGGAAATGTATACGGTTTCCAATTATCAAAACGCGAAGCCAGCAAATTACTGCTGAGTATTTCCGCGCAACTGTTGTTGCTGATGGGGGCATACTGGGGTGTAAACATGGTATCTGCAGCCATGAAAACCATCAGTGCCGGTATGTCTGCAGCCTTGACCGCGGGCGTCCAGGGTACGCTGGCCTGGTATGCAACTTACGTGACAGGCAGGGCAGCGGAATCATGGTTTGCAAAAGGCAAATCATGGGGTTCCGAAGGACCCAGGGATACCATCAGGGAAATACTGGACTCACTGGATCGGGATTCAATCCTGCAATCTGCACGCTACGATATCATCCGTAAACTCGAGCGTGGGATATGATACGTTTTGAGTCCCCAGTCTGAATTCACCCCAGTAAATGACCCAGAAAAAGCCAGCTGAGTAACACCGGTGTCGGTCTGGATTTCATGTGTTGAAATCCGTTAATTTTCAGTTAAGGTGTCGAGTGTTGTTTTTGCGCCACAATAATTTCAAAAATTGCGTCAATTTTAATCAGTTGGGACCAGGGGTGTTGTGTTTACTTGTGACCAGTATTAGTGGTATAAAGACACCGTTGCGAAGCGATACATTAAAAAAAGGTTAAATAAACGCCTGATTGTGTCATAATTGGTTGGTATGTCATTGTTAAATACCAACCACACTTTTGAAATAATAATTTATATATATGTGTTAAACACTCTTACACTTAGAGGAAAATTAAATGTCAACTAACAGTAATTTAAGATTAGCAATTCAACTTGCACTTAAAACCAGCGCTTGCGCGCTTGCCCTAACTATCGTACCGAATGCTTTTGCACAGGATGCCTCCGATGAATCGGCAGATGACCTCGTTCTTGAAGAGGTTATTATTACCGGTAGTCGCATCATAAGAAACGACAAGTTTGGTGATGGCGGCCAGGTTGTAGCAATGGATGAGGCATCGATTGATGCACTTTCAGCACTTAACATGTCTGATGTCCTGAGGTCTTCTCCACTCAATGCCTTCGGTTCTTTCAGCGAAAGATCGGGTAGCTCAGCTGGCTCAAACGCTACGTTTAACCTCAGGGGTCTGGGTAGTTCACGTACGCTGGTCATGGTTGACGGTATGCGTCTGCCAGGCAGCCCAAACCTCGGTGCTGACTCGGTCAACATCAACATGTTACCGATGGCAGCTATTCAACGTATCGATATTCTCGCTGACGGTGCTTCTGCTGTTTACGGTGCTGACGCTGTGGCTGGTGTTGTAAACCTGGTCACACACAAGCGCTTTGAAGGCATAGAACTCAGCTTACGTTATGGCGATCGTAGCCGTGACGATGGTGGCGACGTAGGTGCCAGCATCCTCGCCGGTGCTTCCAGCGACCGCGGCAATGTCGTATTTGCTTTTGAGTATTCAAAACGTGATGCGATCTTTGATGCAGACCGTGAATTTACTGCGCCCTGGATCAGGGACGACGGTGATGGAGTGATCAACACTTATGATGATACGGACGGCATCTCATACTATGGCCGTACCTGGAATATATATGACGACAACGACGATATCTATCGTGCAGCGGCAGACTGTCCGACCACCGGTGGATTCGTAGGTATACAGGGTGCAGCGAACCTTGGTGATCCTGACGGAACGATCTGTGCATTTGCCTATGCGGGTGTTTCCGCCAACCGTGCGGAACTCGAGAAAGTCAACAGCTACATGTATGGAGACTACGAGATTTCTGACAACAGTGTCATGTATTTCCGTGGTATGTTCTCCAGGAACCGGTCCTTCGGCCGCTATGCACCTCCTGCAGCCCGTTGGAACAACCCACCTGAAGATCATCCGCACAATCCGTTTGATATCGATCAGATGATTGCCGACGGCGAAATCAGCGCGGATTACAATCTGACTGCAACTTATCGCTGGACCAACATCGGTACACGCGATGACAACACAAACGATACCCAGTGGGATGTCGTTGCGGGTTTCAAGGGTGATATTACCGACAATATAAGCTATGACACCTACATCCAGTCAGGTCGTTATGATTCCACCTCTATTGGTACTTACTACCTGTCCTACACGGGGCTTGACTACGTTCTGGCCAATGGCATTGATCCGTTCTCAGATGCAGGTGCTGCTGCCATGCGCGCATCCCCGCTGCAGATCAACTCCACAGAACAGAGCAAGATCTATGGTCACATACAGTTTGGTACGGGTGATTTGTGGGGTGCGGGCGACTCAACCGCGCTGATCGGTGTCGAGCACGTGAAAACCGAATTTGTCAACCAGTTCGACGCAGCGTCTGAAGGTGGATTTATTGGTGGTTCCGCTGGTAACTCAAGTGCAGGCGAACGTGATTTCACCTCCTTGTTCTTTGAGTGGTACCTTCCTCTCACCGACGCCATGGAACTCCAGGTTGCGGGCCGTTACGATGACTACAGCGATTTTGGCGGGAACTTCTCACCAAGCCTTAGCTGGACCTGGAACGCACTTGACAACCTGGTAGTACGTGCCCGTTGGGGCCAGGGTTTCAAAGCACCAGCCTTGAACGCCCTGTACGGACCGGAGACATTCTCAGCCGAGACTGCCTTTGATCCAGTCACTGGTACGCGTAGACAGTTCGATACCTACTACAACCAGAATCCAAATCTGGAAGCGGAAGAGTCCGAATCCATCAGTCTGGGTTTGAACTGGGAATTTATCGAGGGTCATAGTTTTGACCTCGCTTACTATGTTGTTAAAGTCGACAACGTGATCACCCAGCCATCTGCGCAGAGCCTTCTGTATGCAGATGCGTTTGGCCAGGTGTGGGATCCGAGCAGTACAAGCGTAGAGCGTAGTCCAACGGGTAACGTTCAGCGTATCAACTCGTATGCGATCAACGGCGACAAGCTGCAGGTCTCGGGTATCGATTTCCAGTGGAACTCACGGTGGTCTACAGGATTCGGCTATTTTGCCGCCAACTTGTTTGTCGCGCATCAGCTTGAGTACAAGCAAAATGCCTACTTCAATGGTGGTTTCCAGGATGTATCTGGTTTCTATCTGCAACCGGCTGACCGCGCCCAGGGTTCTCTTATCTGGGATATGGGTGACTTTGGTATAGACCTCATCGTCAATCACATCGGTGAGCATTCTGAAGAAGATAATCTTGATCAGGCTACTGGCGTGTTGACGACGAGTGACAAGAATCTTGATTCGTGGACCACTGCTGATCTGGCGCTCCGTTGGGAAGGTGGTCAGTGGGGTCAGTTCAAGATTGGTGCCAATAACGTAACCGATGAAAGTCCGGTTCTTGATATCCAAGGCAAATATGCTGACGGTTTCGCGAATCTTTATGATGCCATCGGTCGTGTGTACTTCATCGAGTATAAGAAGACCTTCTAAAAGATGCGTTAAGCATCGACAGAACGAAAGCTTGCATATACGGCTTTCAGACTGCAAACAGAGCCCCGGTCTTTTGGCCGGGGCTTTTTTATTTACTAAAATGATAATATGAGCGGCTTAATAATGGCCATGAAAGGAACAGGATGACACAGGGGCAATGCTCACAGCATTGGAGTCAGTATTGGGCAAGCGGCAACCTCACTTCCCTGCCGCAGGACTTCGCGTCCAATTATGATGGTGAAATTGCCAGGTTCTGGCGAACACAATTTAGTCATGTCCCGGATCACGGCAAAATGCTCGATTTGTGCACCGGCAACGGTGCCATCCTACTGCTCGCTGCGGCCTGGTCCCGGTCAGAATCTGTTTCGGTGGAATTGTTTGGTGTCGACGCTGCGCAGATCAACTCCAGGGCCATTATGGAAAAGTTTCCCGGACATGCCCACCTGCTGTCGTCACTTAAGTTGCTCAGCAAGTGTCGGGTGGAGGATATTGATTTGCCCCCGGCTAACTTCGACCTTATCACCAGCCAATACGGTATAGAGTATTGTGACTGGCCAAGGGCGGCAGCCCAGGTGTTTCGCCTGCTCAAGCCCGGTGGACGCTTTGCGTTTTTGAGCCACGCTGTTTCAACTGACATCATCAGGTATATGGAGGACGAGTGGCGTGAATATGAGGTCCTGGCGGAATTGAAGTTTCTGTCCGGTATTGAGCAGTATGTGCGGGGCGACCTGACATTTCTGAACTTCCAAAAGGTGATGAAAAACTCGCAGGCGGCACTATCCGGGCAATATCCGGAATCCCAGTTCATGGCGGCGATATTGAATATGCTGGCCAGTGTCGTGCCCATGGATGAGGCCACTGTTATGCAGAACCGGACCAGGCTTGACCAATTTCAACGGGAAATCAGCCACGGCAGGGAACGGCTAAAAGATCTGTTGCGTGTCAACAGGGCGATCCAGTCCGATCCGGGTTGGTACCGTGTGTTTGAACAGCACGGTTTGGAGCTGGTTGACGAGGGTGACATCCTTTACAAGGGTGTGCACAATTCGGGACGGTGCTATTGTTTTGTAAAACCGGTATTGAGTGCAAAAGACACAACAGCAGCGGGAGTTTTTAATGGGTAACCTGCTTTGGATCGCATCCTACCCAAAATCCGGTAATACATGGGTAAGGGCATTCATCGAGAATTATCTGAGAAACCGGCCTCGGGCAATCGACATCAATACCCTTCACCAGGTTTCACAGGCCGAGGCGAGGTCTTTCCTGTACGAGCCCTTTGTCAAAGGGGGGGATACCACCACCTCCAGCATCGAGGAGATTTGCGCGATCCGACCGTTGGTTCATGCCGACATGGCAAGGCGCGCCCAGGGTACCGTGTTTGTCAAGACACATAATTTTCACGGTGAATTTGCCGGTTACCCGCTACACAACTCGTCGGTTACCTCAGGTGCCATTTATATTGTCAGGAACCCACTGGACGTTGTCCTGTCGCTGGCCAATTACTTCGGCCACAGCATGGATGAGGCCATTGAATTCATGGCGGAGGAAAGCACGGGGACCCCAAACGAGAAAGAAAATGTGCCCCAGATCATTACCTCCTGGTCCATGCATGTTCAGAGCTGGACGCAGAATGTTGGGAAAGAAACCTTGGTTTTACGTTATGAAGATATGCTGGATAACACGGTTAAGGCTTTCAGAAAGCTCGTGTCCTTCCTGGGTCAGAAGCGTGACCCGGCTCGCTTGAAAAAAGCCATCAGATTTTCTTCCTTCGAGCAGTTGAAATCACAGGAAAAACAAAGTGGCTTTGTTGAAAAGCACGAGAATGCCCGTACATTTTTCCGCCAGGGTCAGAAAAACCAGTGGAGCAGAAAGCTGACAGATGGGCAGGTAAAGAAGATCATCGATAGCCATGGCGAACAAATGGCCCGTTTCAATTACCTGCCACCAGGGTTCTCCTGATAACCAAATGCCTCAATGAAAGGCTCTAAATCGTTCATTACGGGTTTTAGTTGATCTTCATAACGTTTCCAACGATATTTTGCCCGTTGATATATCGGTTCAGTGACTGATTGGTAACTTGGTGTTTTAATGGCCCCTCTTTTCTTTGCGTGGCTATCATACTTAAGAACAGCATCATCCCAATCAACCTCAAGGAACTTGAGCAACTGTCCGACCTCATTGTTAAAGTCGGCCACTAAAGACTCATATTTTACGCTATGGTAATTTACTGGCAACAGGCTGATACTCTTCTGCCATAACTCCATCACCTGCTTATAAGCAAATGCAGAATCCTCGATAGTGAAAAAATTGGCCATAGCATTGTTGATTTTATAGTTCTGCATGAAATTACTGAGAACAACATCACAAGGATGACGCATGGCCAGGATTATTTTGGCATTGGGAAACAATCGCGCTATCAGTGGGATGTGTCGAATATTAAGAGGAAACTTATCTACCAGGATCGTGTTTGGATCCCTGGTGATATAGCCATCAACCGCTTTAAAATAAAGTTCTCGTAATTTCTGGACATCCGACTCTCCGAGTGACGTCAGAGATTGTGGATAATCGCCTGTAATGGATTGAACAACATCTTTGATTGCTTCTTTTTCCTCCATGACCTGTATCCCGGTATGACTGTCCAGTATCTGATCAAGAAGGGTTGTCCCAGAGCGCGGAAATCCAACAATAAATGCATTCGCTGCCTCTTGAATCTGTGGGATATTTGACCATGAGCGCACCCAATCATAAGTAAGAGTGCGTTTGCTAGTATTTATACCAGACAAGAACTCATCTTTCCTGGCAATGGTTGACTCATAGCTTTTGGCGTGCAATCTGTTGCCATGGGCAAGGTGGTAGAATGCTTTCGAACTGTTCTCTTTCCTGTCATAAAGCTTGCCAAGTTCAAAGTTGATGTTTCTCGCAGCAATCTGGTCAGAGATATTTTTGATATCAAATGATTCGAGCAGCTGTATAGCATCATCTATTTTTCCCTTGCGACGGAGAATAACAGACTGCGCGTAATTTATATTTGCTACATCAGGTGAAATGCTCAGAGCTTTAGCTATATATTTTTCTGCCTTTGTGAGGTCATTCATCTTTTCATAGTGTAAGCCAATGTTATTGTAAGCCTCTGCAAGATCAGGTTTAATGGATATTGCTTTTTGGTAGCTGGCAACTGCTTCTTCCATCCTACCTTGCTCTTGTAGGGCATAACCAAGATTGTGGTAAGCCTCTGCAAAATCAGGTTTAATGGATACTACCTTTTGGTAACTGGCAACTGCTTTATCCAGTTTCCCTTGCTCTTTTAAGGCATTACCAAAATTGTAGTGAGCCTCAGCAGAATCAGGTTTAATGGATATTGCCTTTTTGTAATATGCAACAGCCTCATCCAATTTACCCTGGGCCTGCAAAACACCACCCAGGTTATTCAAGGCGTCGGTGTTCTCAGGTTGAATTTCAAGCGTCTTTTGATACCAGCCTATCGCTTCACCAAATCGACCAGCTTGGTGGAATTGAATTCCCCGCTGTAAAGCTTCCTGGGCTTTGGCATGGTTAGGTTTTTTTCCACGTCCAGCAACAATTCTTTGCCGTAATCTTACCAGGGTTGGATGTTTAAGCCCCTTGCTTTCGGCCTCATTGAGCAGTGCTTCGGCTTCATCCCAAGCATGAAGACGTAGCCGACATTCAGCCAGGCTCAACCAATATTGACCATTGCCCGGGTTGGACTTCAACGCGGTTTGCAAAAATGGTAATGCCGCCTTTGGCTGCTTGATCTGCATCGCCAGCGCGCCAAGATTGTGGTTGGCGTCTGGGTTTTGTGGCTGTGTATTGAGAATGGCGCGGTAGATTTTTTCCGCTTCATTTAACTGCCCGTCGCGATGATGGGTCAGAGCCTTTTGCATGGCTTCAGTGATGCTTAAGGTCATAAAAAAATACCCGGAGTAATAATGGTTTAAACACTATATTGCCAGAAACGTCATAGTATTGAATGGAATTCTACCCGGATACATCTGTACTTCACACCCGTTCCAGGGATGCGTAATGCCAAAATATTTGTGATAACATTCTTCCCAAGGTCGGATTTGTATACTGGACCGTGTTGATAAATTAAAGGAGTATTTATGTTTCAAACAGTTTACAGGCTTAAATTTACATTAATAATGGTCTTGGGCCTCACGGTCAGTTCTGCGGCCATGGCCAGTAACGATCTACCCGAAATCACCGAGGAAGGCTTGCTGCTGCTCAAAGATACAAAGATGGCACTGGTTTATGCAGCTCCCGGGGCTAACCTGAAGGGTTATCATCGCATCATATTGCTCGAGCCACACATAGCCTTCAAAAAGAACTGGCAACGCGACCAGAATGATTCCAGTGTTAATCGTGTGCGCGGTGTGCGCGACAAGGATATGGAAGATATCAAAACCAGACTGGCCCAGGAGTTTGGCGAAGTTTTTGCCGAGGTACTGCAAGCGAATGATGGTTATGAAATTGTAGAAGATGCGGCGCAAGACGTGCTGATTATAAGACCCGCCATTATCAACCTGGACGTGACTACACCAAAGACCATGGCCACGGCAGGGAATCGGAGTTATGCCAAAACTGCAGGTGAAATGACACTTTACCTGGAAGTTTATGACTCGGAAACCAATGCCCTGATTGCCAAGGCAATGGACCGCAAGGATGATCGCAACAGCGGTTGGATGAAATGGCAGACATCTGGGTCAAATAAACAGGCGGCCAGGCAGATTTTGCATGAGTGGGCACAAATTCTGCGCGATGCTCTGGATGAAGCGAATGCAGCGATGAATAGCGAAAGTTCAGACTGAACAGCAGTTTTAATACACTGTGGGCCGGCATTAAGCCGGCCTTTTTTATTTCACTTCTTTCAAGCTTTCCAGGCGTAACATGTCATCCTGGGCATATTCCTCATAGTGATGCCATTGGCCAATAGAAGAGGTATACATTGGTTGCGTTACCTGTCCAGCGCTGGGTGTCATCACTGCTCGTTTCTGATTATAAAACTCAAAACAGCCGGGTTCGCTTTCCAGTCCACAAAAGTCGAGCAAGGCCGGTATTTCCTGGTTGGGCGAACTGACCAGTAGTTCATAATTCACAGTTTTAATCTGGTCCGGATACTCTGACCGCCAGTGATTTATCATCGCAAGGTATCCCTGGTAGTACTTATAGATGCCATCAAATGACGACGAAAACTCACCCTTGGCGTTAAACAGTTGGCGATAGGCGCTGACCGCAGTATCCCTGGGATCCCGCCTGGCGTCTATGATAATCGCCTCCGGCATAAAGCGTTTGATCAAGCCGATGTGTAAAAAATTACCTGGATACTTGTCAATAAAATAGTCGCATTTCTCCTCCAGGTAGGGGCTGACAGCATTCAGGTACTGCTGTCTCAGGAGCTTTCTTTCTCCTTCCGACAAGGCTGATAGCCGCCTGGCGTAGCCACCATTCATCTCCAGGTACAGCGCAATCCTTTCCAGGAAGGGCAATTCATCGGTTGCCTCTACGTTTGAGTGAGCACTGAGAATCTGCTCTATCAGTGTTGTACCCGAACGAGGCAAACCAACAATCAGGATGGGAATGGGTTTTTCACTACTCCGGGCTGGATTTTCTTCACCATGAACTGTCTGAAGCTCAGAAACAACCTGGTCGAATTGCTCCGCATGAAATGGTTTGAGCCTGGCCTGTATTGAGTTGCCCTTGTTGTAGTTTTCCAGCGCTTCTGAATAATTCTTCTTTTGTTCAGCGGCCCGGCCCTGGGCAAAATACAATGCTGACGATTGTGGCAGATTGTCTTCCATCAGCTCTGTTTCGCGTTTCATTTTCGTGACTTCCATGTCACTGAATACATATGATTTGAGGTCCGCCAGGCTCCAGTAGCCCGCGCCTTTTTCTGTTGCTGATAAAGCTATGTATTTTTTGTAATAGGTTTCGGCCCGGTCGATATGACCGGTTGCCTTGTAAACATGGCCCATTTGCAAATAAGCAGCGGCAACCTCTGGCCTTAACTTGATGCATTCCAGAAGTCTCTGTTCGGCGCTATACATTGACCCCAGGCGGCGCATGCTGATGCCTGATCGATACAAGGACAAGACGGTAGCCCGCTTTTTGGACCTGACCCATTCATATAGCTTCGCAGCCAGAAAGTAGAGTTCGTTTTCAAAACAGATATTAGCGAGCTTCAATTGCAACGTGCTATTAAAAGTTGCAGGTTCAAAATCAAATATCTTGTTGATGGTGTCCACCGAATCGATTTGCTTACCAGAGTGCAGCTGTATCTCCGCGCTAACAATCAGGGCGGGTATGCTATTTGGTTCTTTGCGCAATGCCTTTTTTATCGCAAAATGCGCCGGCACATACTTGCCTTCTTTGGACAAGTCGGCCGCCCTATCGATATGGGATTGAACGTTATTATTCATTGGTCATCTCAACAAGCTCTCACAGAATTAAAGGTTAGTGTACAGTCACCCCCCCAATTATAATTGTTTCAAGGCGCAGAGTTCATGTTGCGTTACCAAACCTGTTGTTACTGTATCATTGCATAGCGGCCGGAGACGGGGAAAACTCATGATCAATCCAGAAATAAAAAAAATTCAGAAGTTACTCACAGCGAACAATCTGCGAGGTGCAGAAAAACTGTGCCGCAATGCTGTTCGGCGCAATAGCTACGATGTCAATATGATTGCTCTATTGGGTGCCGTCCTTCTGAAGTCGGGCCAGCTTAACGAGGCCAGCCACAACCTAAGGCGCGCAATCGAGCTCGCACCAACATTTGCTAAACCACACGAAGATCTTGCGGTCGTGCACTTACGTCGCGATGAGTTTAAGCAGGCTGAATCGCAGTTTCGCCGGGCGATTGAGTTGCAGCCGGATATGGGATCGGCCTGGATGGGACTTGTGCATTCCCTCTGGATGCAGGACGAGTTTGCCCAGGCAGGAAGCATCTGTGCTCGAATCCTTGCCCGGAACCCAGGCAACCTGAATGCCATGAGGTACCTGGCAAGAATCCGGTCTCAGCAAGGACGGGTACACGAGGCAGGCCAGTTATTACAGCGCATTGTGGATAAAACCCCTGATTCTGTTTCAGCACTGTCCGACCTGGCACAATTCAATGCAGACCAGCATCAATACCCCCGTGCAATAGAACTATTTCGGCGCGCTGCAAAAATTCAGCCACAAAACCCGAAGCTTCATTTCTCGCTCGCCAGCCTGTATATCTTAACCGGATTTCCGGCACAAGCACTCGACGCCTGTGATGCTGGTTTAGCGCTGAACCCGACATCATCGCGGGGCCGATCGGTCCGTGTGCACGCCCTGCGAACACTGGGGCGAACGGAGGAAGCAATTGTCGGCTACAAAGCGAATATCCAGGAAAACATAGACAGCGGGGAATCGTGGTGGAGCCTTGCCAGCCTGCGCACCTACCCGTTTTCTGATGGCGATATCGAAGCTATGCAGCTGTTGAGAAGCGTTGCGAATACGCAAGACCGCTTGTTTATCGATTTTGCACTTGGGAAAGCAATGGATGATCGAGAGCAGTATGACGCAGCGTGGAAGCATTATGAAGCCGCCAACCATGCACGTCGCAAACAGGTGGATTACGACGGTGTTCAGTTCAAATCTCAAATTGATGCCATTATGAGCTGTGTCGATTCGAACTTGATATCAGCGGCAACAGCGAGCACAAAGCCGATCGCAACGCCGATATTTATTCTTGGAATGCCCCGCTCTGGCTCGACTTTGATTGAGCAAATTCTGGCCTGCCACAGCATGGTGGAGGCAACCACGGAATTGCCCTATATGACGGCGCTTGGCGAGCACAATCTGATAGCAGAAAAACCTGGAATTGAGCCCAAAATTGCGGGTCTTGGGGCTGACAGGTTAAAGGCCATCGGTGATAGCTACATGCAAGCTGTTCAACTGCACCGATCTGCTGAAAGCCCATACTTCATCGACAAGATGCCGGACAATTTTCAGTTCGCTGGCTTGATAGCAATGGCCCTGCCGGGTGCCCGCATCATCGATGCGCGTCGTAATCCGATGGATACCTCCGTCGGGAACTTCCGGCAGTGGTTTGGCAATGGCAAGGAGTACTCCTACGATCTTAATGAACTGGGTAACCGCTACCTGCAGTATCTCAGGATTATGAAGCATTGGGATGAGGTCATGCCAGGCAAAATTCTGCGTGTCGACTATGAAGATGTTGTTGTCGATACAGAGGTTGAGATACGTCGAATTCTGTCCTGGTGCGGGTTGCCGTGGGAGGACGGTTGTGTCCGGTTCTACGAGTCAGATCGTGTTGTAACGACGGCGAGTTCAGAGCAGGTTCGGCAACCCATCTACAAGAGTGGCATTGGCTTCTGGAAAAACTACCAGGCGCACCTGGAGGAACTCACCGGGATGCTTCAAGCCGTGATTAAAGAATAGCCAGGTTCAAAAAGTGCTCACTCATAACCAAATACCTCGACAAACGGATCGAGCAGAGGAAAAATCGGTGCTAAATGCTGCTCATATCGACGCCAACGCGCTACCGCACGGTTGTCAATCGGAGCGGTGACATCCCGGTAACTCGGTGTAGTGATGGCACGTTGTTTAGCTGCCTGGCGGTAGTTGTTTATTTCCTCATGCCAACCAACACCAATATAATCAAGTACTTGTGGTACTGTATCAGTAAAGTTTTCAACCAGGTCCTCGTAACGGTACTCCAGCCACGAACCGGCAAGAAGGGTGCGATAATGCAACCACAAACCCATCACGGCTTCATAGGCTAATCCTGTTGTTCCTATATCGAGAAAATTGGCCATCGCATAATTGGGCTCGAACTTCTGCATGAAACAACTGAGACAGACATCACGCGGGTCACGCAAGGAAACAACAATTTTCGCCTGGGGAAAGAGTAATTTGGCCAGGGCCAAATTCACTATGTTCATGGGTAATTTATCAACAAGTTGCCTACCGTTCAGTTCGCCAATATTTTCCCGGCAAAAATCATGAAAATACTGTCTTAACCGAATGACATCGTCACTTCTCAGGCTGTCAAGACCCTTGGGATAGCCGCGGCCAGAACGGTTTATTTCCCTGCTAACCGCGTAGAGTGGTGAGCGTTCATCCGTTGTGACTAATCCGGGATGGGCTTTTAGCACCTGTTCCATCAGGGTGGTGCCGGAACGCGGGAAACCGACGAAAAAGACCGGTTGAAAGTCATCGTCTGTCACGAAAGTTTCACCCAGGGTGGCAAATTTCTCTTTCGTGAAGAAATCCCTTAATGTTGTCACTTCGCTCAGAAACCTCCCAGGGTTCAAATCTTGTTCCCCAACAAGATGGATCATGCCTTTATTGGAGCGCTCAAACGCGGCAAAGGCCTCGGCGTTACCCATGGCATCCAGGGTCAGCCCAAGTTGATTGAATGCTTCAATTTCCTCCTTTTCCGGAAGCCCCTGGACTATACCTGTCCTCAAACGTTGCTCGGCAACATCAAGTTTTCCCTGTCGCCTGGCAATCAAGCCCGCGAGCATGGACACCCGCGCTACTCCCGGTTGAACGGATTCGGCTTGTTCAATGATGGCAGACGCCTCGTCAAGCTGGTTGACAAGTTCAAGTGCGCTGGCCAACTGCACCAGCAAACCAAAATCATGGGTTTGAATTTCCAGGCCTTCACGCAGTAGGTCTATTGCCGCATGAATATCACCCTCTCCCATCATTGCAGCGGCCAAATTTCGTCGTGCATCTACATCGTCGGGCTCTATGGCCAATATTTGTGAACAAAAAGACTTGGCCTCTGTGTTACGTCCCATGGATAACAACGCGGTTGCAGCATTGCTCAGGGCGGCTAAATGCCGGGGGTCCAGGTCAAGGGCTTGTTGAAAACACTCATACGCCTCTTCAATCCGGTTCTGTGCACTCAAGACGTTACCCAAATTGGAATGGAAATTGGCCTGTTTACTATCCAGAGCAATGGCGTCGTGAAAATACTGTTCCGCATCTGCTAACTGGCCCCGGTCAAGACGAACGATACCGAGCATGTGCAAGGCATCTGCATGCAGGGGGTCGTTTTTGATGACATCCAGGTAGACTGATTCTGCTTCAGTGATATTGCCTTCCCTGTGCTGTTGTTTGGCCGCTTCGAGACGTGCCTCGTTACCAGCACGCCGGGTTCCATATAATGGCCCTGAACCTGGTCTGGCAGGCGATGAGCCCTCGGCAGCCGAAACACGTTGTTTACGGGTTTTCTTGCGCCCAAACAGATTTTTCCAACTCATAGAAAGTGACCAAAGTCAGCTAAAAGATAGCCGCAGAATAAAGGAAAGCACTAACCAAGCGCAATGTTTCCGTGGTGTTGTGCTGCTAAGGACGATTGCGCAGTAGACTGGACTCACCGCTATTAACCACCGGCAAGAAGCTCTTCTATCGCTTGCTTAAGCTTTATCTCGTCACCGGCTTTAAAGCTTTTATAGGAAGCAATGATCTGGCCATCGCGGTCAAGCAGGAAGGAACGGGGCAGAGTTCGAATTCCATAAGGAATTCCGATATTACCTTCGGGATCAGCAAGTACAGGATAGCTTACCGGATGGTCCTTGATGAACTTCAGGCCATCTTCGGTGTTTTCATCGACATTGATGGCAATGATCTCAAACTCCCCGCTGCCGATTTCCTTGCGCATCTGATCATAGGCAGGCAATGAAAGCAGACAGGGGGGGCACCAGGAGGCCCAAAAATCCACTAAGACAACTTTGCCTCGATAGTCGCTGAGGTTGATCTGCTGACCGGTGTTCAACGTGATGCCACTAAATAAAAGCGCAGGTTCCCCGGCTGTCACAGATTGCACCAGAAATAGAATCAGGTAGAGTGCTTTGAGTGATTTAGCCCGCATAGGGTGCAGGTATCCCGGCAGGCGGCGCCGAACAGCTGCGATGGGCGAAATATGCAGTACACTAAAATCCATAAGAAACCGAGAATGTATAGGAATAACTGGTTGTGAACTGCAAAACACCGTTTAACTTACGTGCGATGGGAATACGACCGGATAAAGCAATGTTCAATTGGTCAGTGACGGCATATTGAACTGCAGGTACAAAATCCAGCCATTGGCCACCGGTATTGGGAATTGAGAATCTGAATCTGCTGTCTGCACGTGTAGTGCGGTAGCGAAGAAGCGCCGAATAGCCAAACCTGGTACCTATGCTTTGACTGATACCAGAAGCAAAATTGAATTCATTGCCAAAAGCATATTGACGATCATTCTTTTCATTAAAAGTATAATTTGCCGACGTATTAAACTGCAGTGTAGCAGCCTGATTAAACGCGTAAGTGTAACTACTCCAGAGAATTTCTCCAAAAGCACCTGTGCTGGGTTGCATGTCTTCAGAAAGAATAAAAAAGTCGCCAAAATCACTCTCGCCGGTTGGTATTCGTACACCCAGCCCCAGGGAAAATGCATGGCGGGAAAAAGGTGTAATTGACCATGGTGTGTATCTTGCCAGGACAACACTGTCACTGATTCCCGAGGTGGTCGTTTTGCCAATAAAACTGGCACCGATCGTACGGTTGTGTTTCACATAGGAAACCAGTGCAGAAACTGCCCAGTGATCTGTCAGGGCATAACTCGCAGACAACACCTGTGCAATCGAGTTACGATCTCGAAGTGTCTCATCATTAACATCATCAGAGCCACTGACCAGGTCATTTATTTGATGATACTCGGCACTGTAACTGATGAATAGCTGCCCTTTCTCGGTAGCAGATGTGTCTATGGCGGCCAGCAATGGCACACCTGCACAACTGCAGGTCGCGGCGAATGCAGTTTTGTGCGGGCTAAAAACCAATAGCACAAGAGCTGCGGATATAAATGACCTGGGAATCACTGGTATATATCTACACCTGAGAAGAATGCTGATCTCACGGGGTTTCCGCAAAATATCTGCAATGAGATTTGATGCTGATTTTAAAGAAATATTGAATTTTCCTGACTCCTGTCCGTTGCTGTCAGGAGAGGTGACCCGATCTTGATGTTGAATCTTTCAAATATTATGGTAGATGAATTACTATAGTCTTTGAACTCAATATATTTTGCCCCTCAAGATGAGAGTATATTTGCTTGGATACAGGATCAAAGAGTACTGACGTGGTCGCCGGACTCAGTGAAGCAGTACGGAGTTTTAATGCAGGAAAATTCGAGGATGCCAGAAAAATATGCAACAGAATTCTTGTCGAAGATCCTGATAATGTCAGGGCACTGAGTATTCTTGGTGGAAGTCTGGCAAGATCAGGAAAGATGACCCAAGCTATACAGGTAGCAGAAAGAGTATGTTTTCTGAGTCCTGGAAATGCCGTTTTTTATAGTAACCTTAGCAATTTGTATGGCGCCATGGGGCATGTTCCAAAAGCCATGCTGGTAATGGCTCATGCGGTTACAAGTGACACGAACAACACCGTCTATCAGACTAAATTTGCCCATATGATAGACCATCTGACATTTAATAAAGTAACCGCTGAAACCGTTGTTATCAAAGAAGCCATTAAAATATGTATGGGCAATCCTGATATAGACGTTGGGTCTTTTTCTTTGGCGTGGCATTCCTTGTTAAGGCTGGACCCTTTATTCATAAAGTTTGCAACAATTACGCAAAATGGTAATTTTAAAGAGCAAGCAGATGAAGTGAATATCAAGGAACTTGCAAAGCCACTTACAGATCCATTTTTTTTGCTTGGACTAAAATCTTTGCACGCAATAGATGCAAGGTATGAGCGCATAATGACCTTCTTCAGGCATTACTTTATATCGCGCTTTGATGATTATGATCCAGAACTATTCCTGCCTTTTCTTTGTGCGTTGGCAGAACACTGCAATCTTATTGAATATGTTTATTGCTGTACAAAACAAGAGCAGAAAATGACTGCAGCGCTGGAAGGAAAGTTGGACCTTTCGGCCAATGTCGATTTGAGCGCGATGGCCAGGATAGCACTTATTTCTTGTTATAAAGATTTGATGCAGCTCGACTACGTGGGCAATGTCGCACAAGCAAGCACCGTTTCACAGAACGATGCTTTTATGCTGCTTATAAAAAATACGGTCTCTATTCCCACGAAAATCAGAGAGTATCGCGATGCCATTTCTGTTATTTCGTCCTCAGATGACCCGCTGCAAAATCATGTGTCATCCTCTGTGGCAAAACAATATGAAGAAAACCCATATCCCCGCTGGCGTCACCTTAATATTCCGGTTCTTACAGAACAACAGAGAGCAAAGGGGTGGGGAAAGAACATATTGATAGCAGGCTGCGGCACGGGACATGAGCCATTGAATATGGCCACATACTACCCCGATGCCCATATCTTGGGAGTGGATCTTAGCGTCTCAAGTCTTGCCTACGGCAAGCAAAAAGCTGTTGAGTTTGGTATCGATAATGTTGAGTTTATGCAGGCAGATATATTGGCGCTCGAAGAGTTAGGGCAACAATTTGATCTGATCAAATGTAGTGGGGTTCTCCATCATATGGAAGACCCTGTCGAAGGCTGGAGTAAGCTTCTCACATGCCTGAAGCCAGATGGCATTATGAAGATTGCTCTGTATAGTGAAGTTGCCCGGCAATCTGTGGTTTTATGCAGAAACTGGATTAAAGAACAGGGTTTTGCGTCAACACCAGAGGGGATCAGAGATTTTAGACAGGGGATCATGGAGATGGATGATGCAAATCCGTTAAAAGAAATTATGAACTGGACTGATTTTTTTTCCATGTCAATGTGCCGCGATCTGGTTTTTCATGTTCAGGAACACCGTGTTACGCCACTTTGGATTAAATCTGTTCTGGATGATCTTGGCCTGAACTGTACGTCGATGAGTATCAATAATCCATTTTTCATAAAAGAATATTTGTCAATGTATCCAGATGATCCTAAAGTAAAAAATCTTGATAATTTGCATGAATATGAAAAGCATAACCCCAGTGCATTCAGAGATATGTACCAGTTCTGGTGTTGCAGGAAAGGCAGCGCGATAGTTGAAAGCTCCCCTGCATGGCTCTACACGGCAGGCTTTTCATGACAGGTACCCATTCTCCTCTGGTTCAGCTTAGGGGTTCACAAGCCGGTTGCAACAATTACCCCACTCCTTGTTTGGCTGAAAGTTTTTGAAAGATTTTGCATCACCTTCGGGTCACCTCACCTGTGTTGCACTGATTTTCAGAGGAAAACCATGTCAATAAAACCAGGGTCAAATGACATTCCGACCGTTATTAGAGAAACCGGCGACAGAGCAACAGGTTTTTTTAAGACCTGTATGCTGTGCGCACTATTTTTACCGGTTCTTCTGGCAAGTCAGCCGGCCAAGGCGGAGTCCCAGCCGATTCAGTTGCTCAATGCCGGGCTGAATGATGCATGGTATTACCCTGAGACAAGTGGCCAGGGTTTTTTTGTCACGGTTTTTCCTGATCTCGGTAAAGTGTCACTGGCCTGGTTCACCTACGATACCGAGCTACCCCCCATCGATGCGTTCGCCAATTTTGGTGATGCCAGTCACCGCTGGATGACGGGAATTGGTCAGATTGATGGGAA
>RCND010000332.1_pt1 | contig 26576 bp, 22 predicted proteins | sample 2041351 | NCBI WGS metagenome assembly RCND01 (sample SAMN09708230, study PRJNA481090) | Marine sediment metagenome, whole genome shotgun sequencing project. | biome: marine sediment; feature: ocean; material: sediment; isolation source: Sewage treatment plant 12B marine sediment (STP12B) ... | reverse complement strand
TGATCGCATTGCCAGAAAGCGAGCCAAAGCTCATTGCAGAGATGTTGTAGATCGACGCGTTGTAGGGCTGCTTGCAAGCATTACCACCAACCGTGATGCGGAAGTCCGTATTCTCGATGTGCTTTGGATGCACGGAATGGGTGACCCAGCTATATCCGCCTTCATAGACGCGCTTCTTCGTGCCGAAAGGGCGCGCGCTTTCTTGGTTCTTGGCGCGCTGATATACGAGGCTACGCTGATCGCGGCTAAACGGTTCTTCGTCCTGATCGTCCTCCAGCAGGTATTGGCGAATTTCAGGGCGAATTTTCTCCATCAAGAATCGCACATGGCCCAGCACCGGATAGTTTCGCAGGACCGAATGCGAGCTTTGCCGAACGTCATTAAAACCCAAAAGAGAGAGTGCAGCGAAGACCAGAAACGGCAGGAAAAACCAACCTGACCAACTGAACATCGCAATAATACTCAGAATCGTGAGGATCACGGCTCCCGCTAAAGTACTGTAACGGGTGAGTTCCGAGAATTTTGGCATGTAGTGCTCCAGCTGTTTGCGCATTGGCTAACGTGCAGGAGTGTAGAGCCCATTAAGATACGGCTTGGCAAGGGTACCGTAGAAAGCTGACGTGGCTTTGATCCGCGGAGGGTGGGTGTGTTTTGCCGTAAAGATGACCGTATCTTGTGCAAATAACTTATAATAAACAGTGCGATGAATATATGTGCATTGCCCGTTGATAGACTGCTTGCTCATCTTAGGAAAGCTGCCTACGCTCGACTTAGATTTCGGATGTTCGGCACTTGTGTCTGATTAACCGGAGCGGGAGGTTGACGCGTTGAAAGGAATTGCGGTTTCGCGGTTTCTTCTACTATTTCGCCTCCTTATTACTGGATAATGGCAACGTTTCGCGTTGTCCTTGTGACAACAATGGGAGAGTTAACTATGAAAATGTTTAAGACTATAACTGTCGCTGGGGCCTTTGCGGGCGCCATGCTGGCAGGCACTGCGTCCTTTGCGCAGGATAAGTTCATTACCATCGGCACAGGCGGCCAAACGGGTGTTTACTTTGTGGTGGGTCAGTCGATCTGTCGCCTGGTCAACCGCGGCTCTGCCGATCACGGGCTGAAGTGTACGGCCCCGTCAACTGGCGGTTCCATCGCGAACATCAACGCGATCAAAGCAGGCGATATGGACATGGGCGTGGCCCAGTCCGATTGGCAGCACCACGCTTTTAACGGCACATCCAAGTTCGAGGGTGACAAATTCGACAAGCTGCGCGCCGTATTCTCGGTCCACGGTGAGCCGTTCAACGTGATTGCGCGCAAAGATAGCGGCATCAAGACGTTTGACGATCTCAAAGGCAAGCGCGTCAACATCGGTAACCCCGGTTCCGGTCAGCGCGCCACAATGGAAGTCGTGATGGCGGCCAAAGGTTGGACGCTGGATGATTTCGCACTCGCCTCCGAGCTGAAGCCAGCCGAGCAAGCCGCCGCATTGGGCGATAACAAAGTGGATGCAATCATCTACACCGTTGGCCACCCGAACGGCTCCATCCAAGAAGCAGTCTCCACGATCGACGCGGAGTTGATCACAGTTGCCGGTCCTGAAATCGACAGTCTGATCAACGACAACCCGTTCTATGCCGCAGCGACCATTCCTGGTGGCATGTACAAAGGCACGGACATGGACGTGAACACATTTGGCGTGAAAGCCACGTTTGTGTCCTCCTCCGACGTCGACGAAGACACGATTTACCAGACTGTAAAAGCTGTGTTTGACAACTTTGATCGCTTCAAGGGTCTGCACCCTGCGTTTGCGAACCTCAAAGAAGAAGACATGATCTCCGCAGGCCTGTCCGCACCTCTGCATGACGGTGCTGCGAAGTACTACAAAGAGCGTGGCTGGATCGAATAAGCTTCGACTGCGACCAAGATATTCAGAGCGGCGGGTGGGAGTGTCCGCCGCTCTGACGGCTTTGCGGAAAATCGCAAAGACCAGCACGCGCCGATAAGGTGCGGCATGCAATAGGGGACATTGCTATGACAGACCAACAACAAGCAGCCGCCGTAGAAGCCGAAGCCGCTGGACGCGGGGGCCTTGCCCAGAATGAGTTGGACGAGCTTGTCGCCTCATCTGATACGGGTGGACGATCTGTTGGAGGTCCGGTTGGCACGTTGCTGATGTTGACCGCACTCGCATGGTCCTTGTTCCAGCTCTATATCGCATCTCCCTTTGGTCTGTTTAACGACACGCTGGCGCGCTCGATCCACCTCGGGTTTGCGGTGTTCCTCGGCATTATGGCCTTTCCCGCCGCGCGTACGAAATTCCAGATGATCCTTGGTATTGTGGTGCCGCTTGCCCTTGCTGCGCTGTTCATGGTCGCGGCCAAAGATGGTGTTGCTGTGTGGTGGATACCGATCCCCGCCATCGCCATTGCGGCCACGGTTGTCCTTGGGTCCCCCAAGGGCAGCATCCCGATTTGGGAGTGGGCACTTGCCGTGGTTGGCGCGCTTGCGGCGCTCTATCTCTTCTTCTTTTACCGCGATATCGCGGACCGTGTCGGTGCGCCGATCATGCAGGATTATGTGGTCGCCGTTGTCGGTATCATGATCTTGTTGGAGGCCACGCGCCGCGCGCTTGGGCCTGCTTTGATGATCGTGGCGAGTGTCTTCTTGATGTACACCGTCCTTGGACCGAATATGCCAAGCATCATCGCGCACAAGGGCAATAGCCTGTCCGAGATTGTAAACCATCAGTGGATCACGACCGAGGGTGTGTTTGGTATCGCGCTGGGCGTGTCCACTTCGTTTGTATTCCTGTTTGTTCTGTTTGGCTCGCTGCTGGACCGTGCGGGTGCTGGTAACTACTTTATCCAAGTCGCGTTCAGCCTCATGGGTCATATGAAGGGCGGACCCGCAAAGGCGGCTGTTGTCTCCTCCGCCATGACCGGCCTCATCTCTGGCTCTTCCATCGCCAACGTGGTGACCACCGGTACATTCACGATCCCGCTGATGAAGAAAGTGGGCTTTAGCTCAGAGAAGGCGGGCGCTGTCGAGGTTGCCTCCTCCGTCAACGGGCAGATCATGCCACCTGTTATGGGTGCTGCGGCGTTCCTGATGGTCGAATATGTGGGCATCCCGTATTTTGACGTGGTCAAGCATGCGTTCCTGCCCGCTGTGATTTCCTACATCGCGCTGGTCTATATTGTGCACCTCGAAGCACTCAAGGCCGGCATGGAAGGTCTGCCACGCCCTACACCGCCTAAGCCGTTGCTGGCATGGCTCATGTCGATTGCCTTCACCATCGCGGTGATCTGCGGGCTGAGCTTTGCAGTCTATTACCTGATGGGCTGGATTCGCCCTGCCTTCCCCGAAACGGCTGGCTACATCATCTTTGTCTTCCTGACCTCCGTCTATGTAGGTCTGCTCTATGTCGCCTCCAAGGAAGCGCCGCTTGAGTTGGACGACCCAAATGCACCGGTGACCAAACTGCCGCTGCCGGGTCCGACTGTGCGCTCTGGTTTGCACTTTATCCTGCCGGTCGTTGTGCTGGTTTGGGCCTTGATGGTGGACCGTTTGTCCCCCGGCCTCTCGGCGTTCTGGGCGACCTGCTACATGGTATTTATCCTTGTGACCCAGCGCCCAATAATGGCGATCTTTCGTGGTCAAAGCAATCTTGGCTCTGATATCAAAGACGGTCTGCTCGATCTGGTTGACGGATTGGTCACAGGCGCACGCAACATGATCGGTATCGGCATTGCCACTGCTACGGCGGGCATTATCGTAGGCTCGGTGAGCCAGACGGGTGTGGGCGCTGCTTTGGCTGATGTTGTTGAGGTGTTGTCCGGTGGTCATATCCTTGCAATCCTACTGCTGACGGCGGTGCTGTCGCTGATCCTCGGGATGGGGCTGCCGACCACTGCAAACTATATCGTGGTTTCCGCACTGCTTGCCCCTGTGATCGTGACACTGGGCCAGCAGAACGGTCTGATCGTGCCGCTGATCGCTGTGCATTTGTTTGTATTCTACTTCGGGATCATGGCGGATGTGACGCCGCCTGTGGGGCTTGCCTCCTTTGCGGCGGCGGCTGTTTCCGGCGGTGATCCGATCAAAACGGGTGTGGTTGCGTTCTTCTACAGCTTGCGGACCGCTGCACTGCCGTTCCTGTTCATCTTTAACACCGAATTGCTGCTGATTGATGTCACATGGGCGCAGGGCATATTCGTCTTCATTGTCGCGACGATCGCGATGCTGCTGTTCGCGGCGGCAACGCAGGGCTGGTTCCTCGCCAAGAACCGTTTCTATGAGACGATTGCGCTCCTGCTGATTGCTTTCACGCTGTTCCGTCCGGGGTTCTGGATGGATATGGTTACGCCACCTTATTCCGAGGTCGCCTCAAGCGAGATTGCACAGGCGGCGGAGCAAACCGATGCCGGTGAATACTTGCGCCTGCGTGTTGACGGGGTCAACGATCTGGGCGACCCGCTTGAATTTGTGGCGCTCTTGCCAATTGGAGAGGGGGCCACGGGTGCGGAGAAACTCGCCAACGCCGGTCTCACTTTCCGTCAGGATGGGGACAAGATGATCATTGATGATGTTGCCTTCAACTCACCTGCCAAAAGTGCAGGTCTGGATTGGGATCAGGAAGTTATCCGCGTGCTAAAGAAAGAGCCACAGCCAAGCAAATACCTGATGTTCCTGCCTGCGCTGCTCTTGTTGGCGGCAGTTGTCATGCTCCAGAGGGGCCGTAACGGGCGTGCCCCCCGCAAGTCGGCGGCGGCGTAAAATCACCTGCGGTTGCGCGACATATCTACGGTGGCACGCCGTTACGACACGGGCCCGTTTGGTCTGTTCCACTCCCCATACAAAGGGCGTAAGGGATGATCCAAACGGCCTGAGCCGTGGTTTCCGGAGTGAACAGATATGACCCCTTTCGCAATTGCAGGCGTGCAGATGTACGTCAACGCTCTACACCCCAACGTCGATGGTATGATCCAGCGGTTGGGCATCCTGATGGCGCGGTTCCCGTGGACGCAGATGGTACTTTTCTCCGAATTGGCTGCTTACGGCCCGCTCGATCAATACTCTCTGCCGCCCGAGAACGAAGCGCTTGAGAAGTTTCAGGCCGCAGCGGTCAAGCACGGTGTCTGGCTGATCCCGGGCTCGATGTTTATTACAGACCCTGAAGATGGTCGGATCTATAACACCTCCGTGGTGATCAACCCGCAGGGTGAGATTATCCGCCGTTATGCCAAGATGTTCCCGTTCCGTCCATATGAGGCGGGTGTCGCAGCAGGGACCGAGTTCTGCATCTTTGACGTACCGGATGTGGGCCGTTTTGGTCTGTCGATCTGCTATGATATGTGGTTCCCCGAGACCACGCGCCAGCTGACGTCTCAGGGCGTCGAGGTTCTGCTGCACCCTGTCTTGACCGGTACGACCGACCGTGATGCCGAACTTGCCATTGCGCGGGCAACCGCAGTGCAGTTCCAATGCTATGTGATCGACGTGAACGGCCTTGGCGCTGGCGGCGTTGGCAAATCTTGTGTGATTGATCCGACATCGATGGTTCTGCACCAGTCAGCAGGACAGGAAGATATGTTCCCGATCGAGATTGATCTGGACATGGTGCGCCGCCAGCGTGAGACGGGCATGAAGGGTCTGGGGCAGGTACTCAAATCCTTCCGTGACCGCTCTACTGACTTCTCGGTCTATGATCGTGCAAGTGGCACCGACGCTTACCTCCAGACGCTGGGACCGCTTGCGATCCCGCACAAAGGAACGACTGCGGGCCTTGACACGATGGCGCCCGCGATGCGCGTACCATACACGCCGGACGCTGCGGGCGAAGACAGCCTGCCTGGCTTTGCATTCAAAGTGCCGCCAGCGTTTCCTGTAGAGCCATTGCCAAACCCGTCTGCAGGGACTGCGGCGCCTGTCGACGAAGCAACACCAACCGGCGCCCCTGTCGCCGCGATGCCTCATCCACCCGTGAAACCCGGCGTTCTGACCGGCAGCACGGACACTGACATATCCAGCGGCTAGGCCGTGCTATAGGGCGGATGGGCATCATGCCCGTCCGCTCCTCATCGCATTGCCCAAGCTGCGCACTTTTGCGGAGAACGACCGATGCATTCGATGAGAGACTATTCATCTGCGATCCAACTGCGCTCTGACCGGTGGAGCGCATTGCGCGAAGCCACAAGCGCATTAACCCGTAACCCCAGTGCGGGCGAAACAGCACATCTGCGGGCGACCGTGACTGAGCTTTTCGAGAAGTTGGGCGTGATGGAGGCCTATTGGGCCTTTCCGGGGAAACACGCCTTTGCGCTGATCCGACGTCATTTCGAGCAGGGCAAGCTCGACGACGTCAGCTTTGCAGTGAACCGCATTACCCGTGCGTTGACCACTGGTGCGTATCGCCGCCGCTCTATCCCGCTGGAACGCGATAGCGTGGATCAAGACGAGCAGGACGATGACGCGCATAGCAGCCCCGAGATGCGCGCACTGACCAAGCCCTATTTCGAAGTGCTGGTTGTGGACAGCGTGAACGAGCATCAGGAACGCTGGCTCAAGACCAATGTGACAGGCATGCGCCGTCCCGAAGACCCTTTCATCTATGAAGCGGTTGTTGTGCCGTCAATTGAGGATGCGCTGATCGCAGTGCTCTTCAACCACAACATTCAGGCCATTGTCGTGCGTCCCGGTCTGGTCCTGCATTCCGAAAACGTCGAAGAAATCCTGACCCGCTATCTTGCACGTGCTGGGGGTCGCAACGAGATCGACGCGATCCCTCCAGAGAACTATGGCCCAGAGCTGTGCCGTATGATCGCCAAGGTGCGCCCCGAGCTGGACGCCTACCTCGTGACCGAGCGTTCGGTTGAGGACATCGCAGGCCTTGATCTTGGGATTTGCCGCCGGGTCTTCTACAACTCCGAAGACTTTATGGAGCTGCACCTGAACATCCTGCGCGGTGTACAGGCGCGAAACAAAACGCCATTCTTCACTGCCTTGGTCGAGTATTCCAAGCAGCCGACGGGTGTGTTTCACGCCATGCCCATCAGCCGCGGGAAATCCATCACCCGTTCGCATTGGATTCAGGACATGGGGGCGTTTTATGGCCCCAATATCTTCCTCGCGGAAACCTCGGCGACTTCAGGCGGCCTTGATAGTCTGCTGGAGCCCGTGGGTCCGATCAAAGAATCCCAAGAGCTTGCTTCGCGGGCGTTCGGCTCCAAACAGACATTCTTTGCCACCAACGGCACCTCGACCTGTAACAAGATCGTTGTTCAGGCCCTGTTGAAGCCAGGTGACATTGTGCTGGTGGACCGTGATTGCCACAAATCGCACCATTACGGCATGGTGCTGGCGGGCGCGCAGGTGAGCTATCTCGACAGCTACCCGCTCAGCAAATATTCGATGTACGGTGCCGTGCCACTGCGCGAGATCAAAGAGCGGCTTCTGGAGCTCAAAGAGCAAGGGAAGCTTGACCGTGTCCGCATGCTGCTCCTTACAAACTGCACCTTTGACGGGCTTGTTTATAACGTCGAGCGCGTGATGCAGGAATGTCTGGCGATTAAGCCGGATCTTATCTTCCTTTGGGATGAGGCGTGGTTTGCCTTCGCCCGCTTTAACCCGACGTACCGCCAGCGCACGGCGATGAATGCGGCCAATGTGCTGCGCGCGAGGTTCAAGTCCGACGCGCATGCCGGAGCCTATGCCGCGCAGCAAGAAGAGTTGAAGGATGCGGATCATGAGACGCTACTCAAGACGCGTTTGATCCCGCCGCCCACGGCGCGGGTACGGGCCTATTCAACGCAATCCACTCATAAAACCCTCACAGCACTGCGGCAGGGTTCTATGATCCACGTTAATGATCAGGATTTTAAGGGCGAGGTGGAGCAAGCGTTCCACGAGGCCTATATGACGCACACCTCAACATCGCCAAACTACCAGATCATCGCGAGCCTTGATGTCGGACGGAGGCAGGTTGAGTTGGAAGGCTTTGAATTTGTGCAGCGCCAGATCGAGGCGGCAATGTCTATGCGCCGCGCCATCACTGATCACCCGCTGCTCAAGAAGTATTTTCAGATCCTCACTGCGGGCGACATGATCCCCGAGGAATACCGCGAGAGTGGTGTGACGAGCTATTATGACGCCGAGCAAGGCTGGACCGATTTGTGGGATTGTTGGGAGCGCGACGACTTTGTGCTCGATGCGAGCCGCGTGACACTACTGGTCGGCGGTACAGGCTGGGACGGTGATACGTTCAAGAACAAGGTTTTGATGGATAAATACGGCATCCAGATCAACAAAACCTCGCGCAACACTGTTCTGTTTATGACCAACATTGGTACGACGCGTTCCAGCGTGGCGTATCTGATCGAAGTGTTGGTAGAGATTGCTAAATCGCTGGATGAATTGAACGATGATGCTTCTGGCATGGAAAAACTCGGCTTTGACCGCCGCGTGAAAAATCTGCTCGAGGATTATCCACCGCTGCCGGATTTTAGCCGGTTTCACAAAGCGTTTCTGGAAAGTGGCAACAGCCGCGAGGGTGATATTCGCAAGGCGTTCTTCTTGTCTTATGATGACACGAACTGTGATTATCTGGAACTGAACGGCTCCCTGAAAGAGGCGATGGACCGCGGTGAGACAATCGTTTCCGCCAGCTTTATCATTCCCTATCCACCGGGATTCCCGATCCTTGTACCGGGACAGGTCGTCAGTCAGGAAATTTTGGCATTTATGCGCGCGCTCGATGTGAGCGAAATTCACGGCTACCGGCCCGATTTGGGCCTGCGGGTGTTCACGCAGGAGGCACTTAGCGAGGCGGGAGCGATACCCGCACCTGTTCGTAAATCCAAAAAATCATCTGCTTGAACACAAGAACTCAATTACCAAGATAAGGAGCACCACAATGGCTACCGTTCTTAGAAATATCTCTGAAATCCGCCGGTTCTTTCACCGCAACGAAGATCCTGTGTATTTTATCTCGGCGACGAACTTTAACCTGTTGGGCCTCGATGAATGGGTGAAGAATTTCAAATATATCTGCTACATCGACTGCTACGGCGGCAAGCACCCTAACGTGTTCTGCCCTTCCGAGCAGCCGCATGCGGAGTTCCAGTCCATTGAGGACATCAACAACTATCTGTTGCAGCACAAAGAAGTCATCGACTTCATCAAAAAGCGCGGCGGCAAGCCCAAGTTTGTCTTCCTGATGTTTGACGAGGAGACGGAGCGTCTAAGCAAAGAGCTGGGTGCGGATGTGTGGTTCCCCAAGGCGAAGCTGCGCCAAAGCATGGACAACAAGATCGCCACCGTGCGCATCGGCAACAAGGCGGGTGTGCCGTCCGTGCCAAACACATTGGCCGAAGTGACGTCCTACGAGAACTTGCGCGAGACCTGTGAAAATGCGGGCATCGGGCATGATCTGGTGTTGCAATCTGCGTATGGAGACAGCGGTCACACGACCTTCTTTATCAAGAACGAGGCCGACTTCCGGCGTCATCAATCCGAGATCATCGGCGAGGGTGAAATCAAGATCATGAAGCGGATCAGCTGCCGTGGTGCAGCGATTGAGGCTTGTGCGACGAAAGAAGGCACGATCGTTGGTCCGCTGATGACCGAACTTGTAGGCTTTAACGAGTTGACGCCTTATCGCGGTGGTTGGTGTGGCAACGAGATGCTGGCGACGGCCTTCCCGCCGAAAGTGCGTGAGCAAGCGCGGCAGATGACGTTTAAGTTCGGTGAGCAGCTGCGCAAGGAAGGGTATCGCGGGTACTTTGAGCTCGATTTCCTGATCGACAAGAAGACGGGCGAGCTTTGGCTCGGTGAGCTTAACCCGCGCATCACGGGTGCGTCCTCGATGACGAACCATGCGGCCTTTGCCCATGCGGATGCGCCGTTGTTCCTGTTTCACCTGCTGGAATTCTCAAAGAAGAAGTTCAATCTCGATGTGGATGAGTTGAATGCCCGTTGGGCCGACCCCGCCAACATCGACGGTTGGAGCCAGATGGTCATCAAACACACCAAAGACAGTGTCGATATCTGCTCTGAGGCCCCCGAGACCGGCATCTATAAGATGAAAGAAGACGGCTCGGTTGTGTTTGACCGCTTTGACTATCACCGCCGCGCAGTGGAGAGCGAGAACGAGGCATTTTTCTTGCGTATCTTGCAGCCGGGTGACTACCGTTATGAGGGGGCCGACATTGGTATTCTTGTGACGCGTGGCCGCTCAATGACCAAGTCTTTCCAGCTGAACGAGCGGGCAAAGAAATGGATTCACGGAATCAAGAGGGCGGTTGAAGGTACGCCATTGCCAGCAGCGGCGGCTGACCCGTTGCTGTCTGATCCAGCGTTCAAGATTCTGTAATTTAAATCCGTTATTGCGTTAAATGGAATCCCGCAGAATAAGCGGGGCTTCCCAAATGTTTTAGAAAGGCCGCTATGTACTGGCGTGCGATTTCAGAGGATTTGCCCGGCCCTAAGTGGGCTGGGCTTTTCCACGAATATTGGTCCGACTATCGGGCATGGTGGCTCAAAGAGGGAGAAACCGCCCGACCGACCTATGCCGAGAGCCTGCGTGCGCTGCGGACCCATATGCCCGAAATGGTTCCGCTGTACGAAGAGCTGTGCGAGCTGGCAGGCGGTGGCGACCATGCCGCGCGCTTCTTGAGTTTCTATACACCTCCTGCATACCTCGCGAGCTGTTCGCAGGCCGTTTGGGCAGGCAAGCAGCCCGTAATGGTGCGCAATTATGACTATAATCCCAAAGCGTTCGACAGCCTTGTGCTGCGCACGAACTGGATGGGCCGTGCGGTGATGGGCACGTCTGACGGGCTGTGGGGGCTTGTGGACGGGGTAAACGACAAAGGGTTGTCGATCTCGCTGACCTTTGGCGGACGTCGTGTGGTGGGCGAAGGGTTCGGCGTGCCGCTCATCCTGCGCTATGTCATGCAGATTTGCGAGACAGCGGAGGAAGCGGCCGAGGTGTTGGCACGGGTGCCGACGCATATGAGTTACAACGTGACGGTGCTGGATAAGAAGCGAAACTATTTTACGGTCATGATGGCGCCGGACCGTCCTGCGATCATCACTAATGCCGCTGTGGCCACCAACCATCAGGAAAACGTCGAATGGATCAGCCACGCGCGCTTTACCGCCACAGTTGAGCGGGAGCGATTTTTGCTCCAGCGGATGCGTTTGCACAATGACCCTGAGGAGAAGTTCATCAACGCTTTTCTACGCCCGCCGCTTTATTCCACCGCTTTTTCGCATGGGTTTGGCACGCTCTATACAGCTGTTTATCGGCCGCGTAAGAAGGAGATGGAGCTGCGCTGGCCGGGTGTGATCTGGCCGCTCTCGCTCAAGGCGTTTGAAGAAGGCGCGCGCGAAGTAACATTACCGGGAGTGACGTGATGGCGGGACCATTGGCATCGTTGAAAGTGGTTGAGTTTTCGGGGCTGGGACCGGCCCCGCTGGCAGGGCAGCTGCTCGCAGATCTTGGCGCGCAGGTCATTACGGTGGACCGCAAAGCGGCGCCTGCTGATCCGACGGATATCAACAGACGCGGTAAGCGCTCCGTCGTGCTTAACCTCAAAACCATGCAAGGGTTGGAGGCAGCGCACCGTCTCATCGCGGCCAGCGATGTGCTGATTGAAGGGTTCCGTCCGGGTGTGATGGAGCGGCTGACGTTGGGGCCTGATGATTGCCCCGATACGCTGATCTATGCGCGCATGACGGGCTGGGGTCAGAAGGGGCCGCTGTCGCAAACAGCAGGTCACGATATCAACTATCTCGCGCTCACAGGCGCGCTGCACGCGATGGGAGATGCGGATCGCGCACCTGTGCCGCCGCTCAATCTGGTGGCAGATTACGGCGGGGGGACGATGTTCCTGTTGCTGGGTATTCTGAGTGCTGCGATCGAACGTGGCGTGTCGGGCAAAGGCCAAGTGGTGGATGCTGCAATGGTGGACGGTGTGCCTGCGATGATGGGGCTGATCCATGCCATGCTGGCGCAGGGCAAATGGAGCGAGACACGCGGTGCAAACCGGCTCGATGGCGGTGCGCCGTTTTATCGGTGCTATACTTGTGCATGTGGCGGCTACCTCTCGGTTGGTGCGTTGGAGCCGCAGTTTCATGCGCTGTTGTTGGAGAAAGCAGAGTTGCCGGTTGATCATCAAGACAGTCAGAATGATGCGTCCACTTGGGAGGCGCGGCGTGCAAGCTACGCCGATGCCTTTGCGCGCAAAACCCGTGATGAATGGGCTTTGATTTTTGAGGGAACGGATGCTTGTGTAGCACCTGTCCTTACATTCTCGGAGGCGCAGTTTCACCCGCATATGGCTGCACGCCAGACGTTTATCGCACCAGATGGCGTGGCCCAAGCTGCCCCCGCACCCCGTTTCAGCAGGACATCGGCCCCGATGCCAAAAGCACCAACAGGGATTGGTGCCGATACCGATGATGTCTTGCAGATGCTTGGGTATGATACGGCCGCGCGACAGGCAATCACCGGGTAAATAGCGCAAAAGCGCAGTTATGTATCTGCCGCAGATAAGAGTGTTACTTACCCGAGGTAAACGCTATATCTTGCGTCATGTCTGATACTGCCGACTTTTCACGCGGCCCTTTAGAGGGGCTTATTATCTGTCCCGTGTGCGATGCGACCTACCAGTTGCAGCGCCCGAAGAATGGCGAACGTGCCGTCTGTGTGCGCTGCCACAAGGTACTGATCGCGCCGCGGTCCGAAGCGGGTATGCAGATTATCGCGGTATCCATCGCGATAGTGGTGCTGATCATCGCGGCAAGTTTGTTTCCCTTTTTGCAGATTTCGGCGGCGGGGCGGAGCAATGCAGTCTCAATCCTTGATGCGGCGCTGTCGTTTACCGAAGGACCGCTGCTGGTACTGGCGCTGCTAACGGCAGGGTTCATTATCTTTGTGCCGCTGCTGCGGATGTTGCTGACACTCTATGTGTTGGTGCCTGTAGTCTTAGACAGACCAGCGGCCAAGCACGCAATCGCCGCGTTCCGCTTCTCCGAGGCACTCAAGCCTTGGTCGATGGCCGAGATTTTCGCGCTAGGGTGTGCCGTGGCGCTGGTAAAAGTGGGGGATCTGGCAACAGTGAGTTTTGGTCCTGCGTTTTGGATGTTTGGTGTCTTGGTGGTGCTGGTCATCGTGCAGGACGGATATATGTGTAAGTGGTCGGTATGGAATTCTCTGGAACACCCCAAAAAACAGTAACGGCCCGTTCGGCCGGTCTGGTGGCGTGTACACGCTGCGCGCGGGCATGGCCGCTGGAAACAGAGGTCTGTGGACGCTGCGGTAAAAAGCTGGTGTCGCGCGATGCGAACAGCCTTCAGCGGGTGTGGGCGCTGTGGGTCGTGGGGCTAATGTGCTATATCCCGGCCAATGTGTACCCGATGCTGCGGACCGAGCAGCTTTTCTCGGTTGATGAAAGTACGATCATCGGGGGGGCGGTCGAGTTGGCCCACCACGGGGCATTCGGCATTGCAGCGATTATTTTGGCTGCATCTGTTGTGATCCCGCTTGGCAAATTCTGGGCAATCGCCTTTCTAGCGCTGAGTGTACGGCAAAAGGGCGGGTATGCCTCTCAACACCGTCTTTTGGTGTACGAGGTCGTAGAGTACATCGGACGCTGGTCCATGATCGATATCTTTGTGGTTGCCATTCTATCGGCGCTGGTGCACCTCCAAGGTTTAGTTTCAATAACGCCAGGGCCTGCTGCGATCTTTTTTGCCCTGTCTGTAATTTTTACAATGTTGTCTGCCCAATCCTTTGATCCGCGTATGATTTGGGATGCAGAGGCTGACATTGACGAGGCATCAGTTAATGGTTGAAACACCGCCCAAGGTTGAGATTTCCAGAACGCGCAAACGTGGCGTCTCCGGTATCGCATTCGTCTGGATAATCCCGCTCCTTGCTCTGGTGGTGGCCCTTGGTGTGGCGTGGCAATCTTATAACGCACGTGGCCCCGTCATCATTGTGACGTTCAAAGACGGTTCGGGAATTGCCGCAGGCGAGACAAAGCTCAAATACCGCGATATTGAGGTAGGCGAGGTCGAGGAGGTCGGGTTTAGTGAAGGTCTGGGCGAGGTGGAGGTGCACATCCGCCTCAGCAAAGGCATTTCCGAGTATGTCGATGCAAGCTCGGTTTTTTGGATTATCGAGCCTGAAGTGACAGCCCAAGGGATCAGCGGCCTGAGCACAGTGTTAAGCGGTGTTTATATCGAGGGCTCATGGGACGAGGAGATTGGCGCGCCGGGGACAAGGTTCCGCGGGTCTGACGTTGCACCGCTGATTAAACCTGGAGAGAGCGGATTGCAGATTGCCTTTCGCACCACGACAAATGGATCACTTACTGACAATGCGCCCATCCTGTTTCGCGGTATTCAGGTTGGCCAAGTCGGGCGTGCGCAGATTGCACGCAGTGGTGCCTTTGCCATCTCAGAAGCGATCATCTACGAAGAACACCGTCATTTGATCAATTCGTCCACGCGGTTTTGGGAAGCGTCCGGCTTCTCGTTCTCTGTTGGCCCAACAGGTGCCGAGATCGATTTCCAGTCGCTTGCAACATTGATCGGTGGCGGGGTTACCTTTGACACGTTTGTGTCTGGCGGGGATGTGGTTCGTGATGGGGAAGTGTTCGAAGTCTATGACGCCAAAGAGACAGCGCGAAGCGCCCTGTTTACTGTTTCCGAAGTTGATCCGCTGCAAGTCAGCGTGATTTTTGATGAAAACGTGTCGGGTCTGACGGTCGGGGCTCCTGTGGAGTTGACCGGCCTGCGGATCGGCTCTGTCGATAGCATGTCGGGGATTGTGGATGTGGATCAGTTCGGGGACAGCCGTGTGCGCCTGAATGTAATCCTGTCGATTCAGCCTTCGCGCCTTGGTCTGCCGGGGGACACAAGCGCTGCATCGGCGCTTGAACTCCTAGAAGAGAGGGTTGCGAATGGCCTGCGCGCACGCCTTGCCTCGGCCAGCCTTCTGACAGGAGGTCTCAAGGTGGAGCTTGTGGAAGTGGAAGATGCGCCTACCGAGAGATTGAGGCAGAGGGGCGCCGATCTGCCAGTGTTGCCAACCACAAAAAGCGAAACATTGGATGCTGCGGCATCGGTTGAGGGTGTGTTTACGCGCATCAACAACCTGCCCATTGAAGAGCTGCTCAATAGCGCGATCAATGTGATGAACTCGGCCGAGACGCTGATGTCGAACGGTGATCTACAAAAAGTACCTGGTGATGTCAGCGCGTTGCTCGGTGATATATCGGATATCGTGACATCGGATGACGTAAAGAATATCCCTGTTGCCCTGAACGCGACCCTGACCCGTGTTGAGGGGCTGGTGGCCGAGCTGGAGCGGCAGCGCATTGCCGAAGTTCTTGGGACCACGCTGACTGCAGCTTCCAAGGCGGCGGATGCGGTTACGTCGTCTGTTGCGGGCGTGCCCGAACTTGTGACCGAAATCCAAACTGTCGCGGCGAAGGCGGCTGAGTTGGAGTTCGATGTGCTGATCGAAGAACTGACCTCGCTGACCTCCTCTGCCGAAGCTTTGGTGAGCAGTCCCGAGACGGCGCAATTGCCCGCAGCCCTTGCCGGTGCGTTGGAGCAACTCAACGCGACACTCAAGGAATTGCGTGAGGGTGGTGCCGTTCAAAATGTGAACCAAACGCTCGCCTCTGCGCGTAACGCGGCGGACAGCATCGCGGTTTCTGCGCGCGATCTTCCGCAGGTGATCACGCGGCTGAACGGTCTGTTTGCACAGGCGGGACGAACGATTGACGGCTTTGACCAAGGTGAAGAGCTGAGCCGTGCTGCGCAATCTGCGTTGCGCGATATTCAACAAGCTGCGGGTGCGCTGGAGAAGCTGGCGCGCACGATTGAGCGAAATCCTAATTCTCTGCTGCTGGGAAGATAATATGAACCTGATTAAATCCGTTGCTGCCGCTGCCGCGCTGGTGCTTTTGGCCGCCTGTGGCGCGCCCGACAGTATTGTTGTCCAACCGCCTGCGATAACCGAGACTGTGCAGATCAGTTTCAAGTCTGTCGAGGTGAAGGATGTGTCTTTGCCGGCCTATGCTGCCGCAGACGAGATTGTCCAGCAGGCCCCTGATGGCACATTGATCACGTCCAAAGTGCTGTGGGCAGACACACCAGAGCGCGCGATTGGTCTCGAATTGAGCCGGACCCTTGCACGCCTGACGCGCAAACGTATCGCATCAGAGCCTTGGCCATTCGAGGAAAATGCGGCTGCCACGCTTGATGTCCGGTTTGCTGATTTGATTGCTGGAACAGATGGCGTTTACCGCGCAACTGGCCAGTACTTCGTGGGTGTCTATCAAGGCCGCGAACGCTCAGGCCTGTTTGATCTGACGGTAGCATATGATCCCAAAGGGGGGCCCGCGGCCATCGCGCGCGCGCGTGGTCAGCTCATTGTGGATCTGGCAAAATATCTGGCGGCTGAGGGGTTGCGCTAAGGCGCTCCCTTGCACGCGGGGGCTGCGCGCCCTACATCGCTGTCATGGCTCAGGTAAAATCATCATCCAAATCGGACCCGAACTACAAGGTCATCGCAGAAAACCGCCGCGCGCGGTTTGATTATGCGATCGAAGAAGATATCGAGTGTGGCATCATGCTCGAAGGGTCTGAGGTTAAATCCCTGCGTATGGGCGGCTCCAACATCGCTGAGAGCTATGCGGCTGTTGAGGATGGTGAACTGTGGCTCGTGAACAGCTACGTTGCACCTTACAAGCAGGCGAAAACGTTTGGACATGAAGAACGTCGCCGCCGCAAGCTGCTGGTTAGCCGTAAGCAATTAGCCCACATGTGGAACGAGACCCAGCGCAAGGGGCTGACCCTTGTACCGCTGGTGATGTATTTCAATCATCGCGGCATGGCCAAGATCAAAATCGGCATCGCCAAGGGTAAGAAGCTGCACGACAAGCGCGAAGATGCAGCGAAGCGGGATTGGTCACGTCAAAAGTCACGTCTGCTCAAAGACCACGGATAGCGGGGCTTTGCCCCCTTAGCCCAAAGGCCAATTCCCCCAGAGGATTTATAGCCAAATGGGATATGGCTACATGTTGGTGTGATTGTCTTGTTTATCTTGCTCCGATTTGCGGGGGCGGTTAATCAGAAGGAACACCTAAGAGGAAGCTGATATGATTGATGATCCAAAAACACTTGTGTCCACGGAGTGGTTGGCCAAGCACTTGAAGGATCCCGATCTGCGGATACTTGATGCTTCATGGTACCTGCCCGCAGAGAATCGGGACCCCAAGGCCGAATATAACGCAGCGCATGTTCCGGGCGCACGTTTCTTTGACATTGACGAGATTTCCGATGCGCGCTCCGATCTGCCGCATATGGCGCCTCCGATAGAAAAATTCATGTCGCGGATGAGGGCGATGGGTGTCGGGGATGGTCATCAGGTGGTTGTCTATGATGGCGCGGGCATCATGTCGGCGCCGCGTGTGTGGTGGCTGTTCAAACTGATGGGGCAGGAGAATGTTGCCGTTCTTGATGGTGGCATGCCCAAGTGGCTTGTTGAAGAGCGCCCGACCGAGGATATGCCACCAATTGCGCGGGACCGGCACATGACCGTGCGCTTCCAGAACCATCTGGTGCGGGATGTCACGCAAGTGGCCCATGCGTCCAAGTTGGGCAGTCCGCAGATTGTTGATGCACGTTCCGCTGCGCGGTTCCGTGGCGAAGCGCCCGAGCCGCGTGAGGGGCTGCGGGCGGGGCATATTCCCAAGTCGCGCAATGTGCCGTTTGGAACGCTATTGAACGATGATCAGACAATGAAGAGCGCTGAGGAGACGCGCGCTGTGTTTGAGGCAGCAGGCGTTGATCTGGCAGAGCCGATTGTTACTACCTGTGGCTCTGGCGTCACCGCTGCCGTTCTGGCGTTGGCGTTGGAGCGGATGGGCCACGGCGAGTGGGCCGTTTATGATGGATCATGGGCGGAATGGGGGATGTTCCCCACCGTCCCAGTCGCAACTGGAGAAGCGTAATGTTCGAGACCCTTAAGCCACAACCTGCGGATAAAATTCTGGCCTTGGTTCAGATGCACCGTGACGATCCACGTGAGACGAAGATCGACCTTGGCGTTGGTGTCTATAAGGATGCTACCGGCCTGACCCCGATTATGCGCGCTGTTAAATCGGCAGAGCATCAGCTTTGGGAGATGCAGAATAGCAAGGTTTATACCGGCCTTGCGGGTGATCCTGCGTTTGGCGATGCGATGGTTGATCTGGTGTTGGGCGATGCTGTGCCGCGGGGCAATGTCGCGGCGGCGGCCACACCCGGCGGGACTGGTGCGGTGCGTCAGGCGTTCGAGTTGATCCAGATGGCGCGCCCTGGGGCACGTGTGTTTGTTTCCAATCCAACATGGCCAAACCATTTGTCGATGCTGGCCTATCTCGGGATGGAAATGGTCCCTTACCGTTACTTCGATGATGAGACGCGCGGCGTTGATTTTGATGGGCTGATCGCTGATCTCAAGACCGCGAAAAAGGGCGATGTCGTTCTGCTACATGGATGTTGTCACAATCCTACAGGCGCTAACCTCAACAGTGCTGAATGGGATGCGGTGGTCGAGGTTTTGCTAGCCACGGGTGCCACGCCGATGATCGATATTGCCTATCAGGGCTTTGGGGATGGCCTTGAAGAAGACGCGGCAGCCACGCGCAAGGTGGTGGCCGCGGTTCCAGAGTGCATCATCGCGGCGAGTTGCTCGAAGAACTTTGGCATCTACCGTGAGCGAACGGGTCTGCTGATGGTGATCAGTGCGGATGGTGGGGCACAGGCGTTAAACCAAGGAACGTTGGCATATTTGAACCGCCAGAACTTTAGCTTCCCGCCCGATCACGGTGCGCGCTTGGTTACGATGATCCTGACAGATGATGCTTTGCGTGCTGACTGGCAGGCAGAGCTTGAAGATGTGCGCCAATCCATGCTTGGCCTGCGCAGCCAGCTTGCAGGCGAGCTACAGCGCTTGTCTGGCTCTGACCGCTTTGGCTTTCTCGCGCAGCATCGTGGCATGTTCTCTCGCCTTGGGACGACGCCGGAGAAGGTGGAAAAGCTGCGGGTTGAGCATGGGATCTATATGGTTGGTGACAGCCGCATGAACATCGCGGGCCTCAATGCCCAAACTGTTCCGATCCTTGCCAAGGCAATCATCGACGCTGGTATCTAACGCGACTTCTTGATTGCGACAGTAAAAAGCCCCGCATCACCTGATGCGGGGCTTTTTCTATCTTGTCTATGTGCGGGTCTCAGGGGGAAGAACGAGAGCCGCGCATTTCCTTAACCGCGTGTGAACTCGGGATAAGCTTCCATACCTAACTCTGCTGTATCGAGACCTTGGATCTCGGCCTCTGCGCTGACGCGGATGCCCATGGTCGCTTTGAGGATGAACCACACGGCGCCTGAGACAACGAAAGTGAAGACGCCGACAACAAGGATCGAATAGAGCTGCGTTCCGAGGCTCGCTTCAGGGTTGGTCAGAACCACTGCGATGGTGCCCCAGATGCCCGCGAACAAGTGCACAGGGATTGCACCAACCACATCATCGATCTTGAACTTGTCGAGAAGCGGTACCGCGAAGACCACGATTAGACCGCCGACGCCACCGATCAGTGTTGCCATCCCCAGGCTAGGGGTAAGCGGCTCGGCCGTGATGGAGACGAGACCCGCCAATGCACCGTTCAGGATCATCGTGAGATCAGGCTTTTTGTACAGCAGCTGTGTCGCGATCAAGGCAACCACGACACCGCCAGCGGCAGCAGCATTTGTGTTTGCAAAGATGCGGCTGACGTCAGCGATATCACCAACAGACCCCATGGCCAGCTGTGAGCCACCGTTAAAGCCGAACCAACCCAACCACAGGATAAACATCCCAAGTGTCGCAAGTGCGAGGTTCGAGCCCGGCATCGGATTTACACGGCCATCTTTGTATTTGCCAAGGCGTGGCCCTAGGATCAACGCGCCGGCTAGAGCAGCCCAGCCACCGACGGAGTGCACAACGGTAGAGCCAGCGAAGTCGAGGAAGCCCATCTCGTCAAGGAAGCCACCTCCCCATTTCCAGGAAGCCTGCAATGGATAAATAATGCCTGTTAGGATCACAACGAAGATCAGGAAGGGCCAAAGCTTGATCCGCTCGGCCAAAGCGCCAGACACGATCGAGGCCGTCGCCGCACAGAACATTAGCTGGAAGAAGAAGTCGGAGCCTGTAGATGCGTATTCGCCGTCATCTGCGGCCGCCAAGGTCACGCCGACTGCTTCGAGCACGCCAACACCAAAGACGCCCGACAGGACACCTTCTACCGACCATGTGCCTAGTGGATACATTAGGTTATAACCGAATGCCCAATAGGCGATTGCTGCAAGAGAAAAGAGAGATACGTTTTTGGTCATCTGCATGGTTACGTTTTTGGACCTAACCAAACCGCCTTCGAGCATGGCAAAACCTGCGGCCATGAAGAAAACCAGGAAACCGCCGACCAGGAACAGCAGTGTGTTCATAATCCAGACCATTTCGGCAGTCACCGCTGCAGCTTCCGCGTCTTGAGCCAATGCGAGCGTCGGCAGCAGAGTTGCGGCAATGCTGCCTGGAATGAGATATTTCTTATTCATCAGTGTCATCCTTGGATTAAATAGCGTCTTCGCCGGTTTCGCCTGTGCGCACGCGCACGGCTTGTTCGACGTCGAGGACAAAGATTTTGCCGTCGCCGATTTTGCCGGTCTGGGCTGTTTTCGTAATCACTTCGACCAACTGTTCGGCAACGCTGTCGGCAACCACCAGTTCCAGCTTCACCTTTGGTACAAAGTTCACGACATACTCAGCGCCGCGGTAAATTTCTGTATGGCCTGACTGAGCGCCAAAGCCTTTGATTTCCGTAACCATCAGACCGCGCACGCCCGCTTCGGTCAGCGCTTCGCGAACCTCTTCGAGCTTGAACGGTTTGATCGTGGCAATGATGAGTTTCACCTGATTGTCCCTCCTAAAGCGCAGGCATGCCTGCATGATGTGTCTTGAGCAAAGAGGTGTGATGGCGTTGGACGGAAGGGGTCGCATACGAATATGGCCGCTTTGCCAAGCCCCTATGCCTGATTTGTAGGCAGATCATACTTTTTGCATAAAAATTAAGCATAAATATGAGAGAATGGAGGGGATCAAACGCTAAACAATCGGGCATAAGAGGTTTAAGGTGCAGAAAATAGTAGGCGAGCAGGCCCAGAATAATGAGTGATTCACCCAAGCGTAAACGCCCCTTGGTGGCGGAAAACCGGTATCGCAAGAGTGCAAAACCGGCAGCAAAAAAGCAGACCGCAAAACCTAAGCCAAAACCAAAGGCAAAGCGCGCGCGCAAAGCTGCGCGGCCCCGTCGCGGTGGAATCCTCGGTTTTCTGAGTGCGATCGTGCGATCGTTCTTCCGCCTCATTTGGGTGATCATGTCACGTTCGGTTTTGGTGGGATGTGCCGTACTCGCCCTATTCGTCGGTTACTTTTATACGACGCTCCCGCTTGTCGATGACTTGCTTGATGGTCGTGCAAATGGCTCGGTCACGATGTTGGATTACAAAGGCGATGTCTTTGCATGGCGAGGGGACCAGTTTGGCGGCGCGATCCATGCAAGCAGCGTCTCACCCCACCTTAAAAACGCGGTTATCGCGACTGAGGACAAGCGTTTCTACAAACACTTTGGCCTCAGCCCCCGCGGGATCGCATCCGCCGTGCGCATCAACCTGAGCGAGGGGCGCGGTCCCTTGTCTGGCCATGGCGGATCTACGATCACTCAGCAAACGGCAAAGCTGTTGTGTTTGGGAGAGCCGTTTGACCCCAGCGCAGGTCAGACCGAAGCGGAGTATGAGCGCGAATGCCGTCGCGGCTCGATCAAGCGCAAGGCCAAGGAAGCCATTTATGCGTTGGCGATGGAGGCTAAGTATTCCAAGGACGATATTCTGTCGATCTACCTGAACCGCGCGTATATGGGCGGTGGTGCTTATGGCGCCGAGGCTGCCGCGCAGCGGTTCTTTGGTAAGTCGGCATCCGAAGTAAATCCGGCAGAGGCTGCGACGATTGCGGGGCTGCTCACCGCGCCCAGCACCTTGTCGCCCACCTCAAACCTTGAGCGTTCGCGCAATCGTGCGGCTACGGTGCTGCGCCTGATGAACGAGCAGGGGTATCTGACAGACGAGCAGGTCGCGGATGCCATGGCCAACCCCGCGACGCTTTCCGAGGCGGCAGAGGCGCGTGCAGGTGGTTATTTTGCGGATTGGGTCATGTCCACGGGGCCGGAGTTTTTCACACGCAAGACGACTGAGGATGTGATCATCCGCACGACTTTGGACCAGCGTATGCAGACAGCTGCCGTAGAGGGCCTGAATTGGGTTTTCGAAAACAAAGTGCGCGCAGGTTCCGAAGCGCAGGCCGCGATTGTGGTGATGAGTGCTGATGGTGCAGTGCGGGCCATGGTCGGTGGGCGTAAAACCAAAGTTTCGGGCGCGTTTAATCGTGCGACCCAAGCGCTCCGGCAGACGGGATCAGCGTTTAAGCCGTTTGTATATGCCGCCGCCCTCGACCTTGGCTATTCGCCCAATGATCTGGTGGATGACAGCTCCTATTGTGTCTATACAGCAGGCTCCGGTGAATGGTGTCCGCGCAACTATACCAACCGGTTTTCCGGCCAGACGACGATGACAAATGCGTTGGCGCAATCGCTCAATATTCCAGCGGTAAAGATATCTGAATCTGTGGGCCGCGAGACGGTGAGTGCCGTCGCTTCCCAGTTTGGAATCAAGAATGATCTGGCCGCTGGTCCTGCTCTGGCACTTGGCGCATCAGAAAGCACGCTCATCGAGATGACAGGTGCCTTTGCGGGCATTCTCAATGGTGGCTCGTCGGTCACACCTTACGGATTGATTGATCTGCGTTTGCGCGGGGACGCAGAGCCGCTGATGGGAACCGGAGGCGGCATCGGGGAGCGGGTTATCCAAGAAAGCGCTGCGGGCCAACTTATCTACATGATGGAAAAGGTTGTGTCGGAGGGGACAGGTCAGCGTGCGCAGTTTGACGGGCGACAGTTGGCCGGTAAAACCGGAACAACCTCTGCGGCCAAGGATGCGTGGTTCATCGGATTTTCTGCGGATTATGTCGCGGGTGTCTGGATGGGGTATGACGACAACACGCCGCTCGAAGGAGTGACGGGCGGTGGTTTGCCGACTGAGATTTGGCGCGAAGTGATGCAACGTGTGCATGAAGGTGTGCCTGTAAATGCGTTGCCGATGGTCTTGCCCGCTCCTGCGCGGGTGATCTTTGAAGGGGATGTAAACGCGGTTGCTCCAATTTCAGAGGCACCCACGTCTGCGCGTCCGGCCAACATCATCGATCAGGTCTTGCAGGACATCTTTGGCGGCGGCGGCAATGGAAGTTCGTCCTCTGACCCGACAAGTGGGGACCGTTGAAAACCTTACTTGAACATGTGTTGTTAAGGATAAGAGTGAAAGCAGGCGCAATTGTGTTTGACGCGGTTGTCCACAAATCAGCGATTGCACATAATTCCAAGACGAACGGCAACCTTGCCGATCTGGAATCGGTCTACCGGATGATCACCTCGCCTGTTTTGATGACGGCGTTTGGTTTACAGTGGACTCCGATTTTCTTTGCAGGAATTTTTGTCTTCCACGTTTAGCTTGGTTATCTTGCGTTGATCGGTGGCGCGATATTGGTCGTGATTGCTATTGCGAACCAATACCTGTCGCGCAGCGCGCAGGGACGGGCGGCCGTCGCGGGTCAGCAAGCCGCGGGTATGGCTGACCAGATCCGTACCGAAGTAGAGATGATCCAAGCAATGGGGATATGTGATGCGACCTTCATCCGCTGGCAAAAAGCACGTAGTCAGGCGCTTTGCGGTCAGGGGCGTGCCGCAGATGTGGGTGGTACATTCACGTCGATGACCAAGACGATCCACCTGTTTTTGCGGTCTGCCATGCTTTGCTTGGGGACCAATATGGTGTTGCAGAACGAGTTGGCACCGGCGGCGATGATTGCAGGATCAATCTTGCTGGGCCGTGCACTGGCGCCTGTTGAGATGGGTCTGAGCCAATGGCCGATCGTGCAGCGCGGTATGGCGAGATGGAGCAATATTGCGGAATTGTTGGGTGTGGTACAACCAGAAGGCCAGCGCATAGAGCTTCCAAAACCCCGTGCGCAGTTGGCTGCGAAAACCTCACTGTTGTGCCATCAGGCGAAAAGGAGGCATCGCTCAAGTCGATCTCGTTCAAAGTTGAACCGGGTCAGGCTGTTGGCGTCCTGCGGGTGGGTCCGTGCGGCTCGATAGCGCAGCGATTAAGCACTACGGCTCCGAAGTGTTAGGTGGCCATATCGGTTAACTACCGCAACGTGTTTCGCTGTTTGACGGAATTATCGCCCAGAACATCGCGCGGCTAGCGGACGCCCTGGATGATGGAAAAGTTGTTGCTGCCGCGAAAATGGCAGCAGCACACGAGATGATCCTCGAACTGCCAGACGGTTATGTCCAACATTGCGGGGGCGATCGTAGCATCAGGCCGGATCGAGGTCGAACGAAACCGACAGGTTGTTCACCATGACAACGGCAGCACGATTTCTGCAATTCATGTCGATGAGGGTGCTTTTGTCAAAGCAAGCGATCTTTAGTTGCAGCTTGATCCCTAGCAGGCACGCACCGAGCTAACGCTGATCGAGGGGCAACCGTTTGAACGCATGGCCAGGCGCGGCCGTCACGAGGCACAGCGCGATGTGGCGGCACTATAGGATTCCCGCAAGAGCTTGTTGTGACGGGGCACATAAATCCAGACGCACAAGAGTTAATGGACGATCAGAGCGATCTGTTTCTCGCCCGCCGTGACAGCGTCGCGCGCGAGATCGAGCAGTTGGGCAAACAACGCAATCAGATCGAAGATCAGATTGAAGGTCTAGGTGCTCAAGAGAAGGCGCTCGGGACCCAGTTGGGGCTGATAGAACAGCAGCACGTAAGCCAGCAGCAACTGTTAGATCAGGGGCTGGCGCAGGTATTTACCGTACTCGGTTTGCAACGTGAGAAGGCGAGACTTTCGAGCGAGATTGGCCAGCTTGTTGCATCGCGCGCGCAAGTGGAAGGGGGGATCACAGAGCTTGAGATTGTCGGGCTCAAGCTTGGAACTTCGGGCCGTGAAGAAGCCATCACACAGCTGCGTGAAATCCGCTATCACGTGCTATCACTGGTGGAGCAGCGCCGCGCCCTATTGGCCACCTTGATATCCGTGCGGTTGAGCCTTTGATGTTCTTGGTGCCACAAGACCGTTCATTGGTCATCGCTGCTCAAGTGAATCCGACAAATGTTGATAAGATATCCGTTGAACAGGAGGTGAATCTGCGTCTGTCGTCATTGGATCAGCGTACCACGCCCGAACTTAAGGGGTTGGTTATGCTGATCTTGGCAGATGCGCTGGATGATGAAGCGACGGGAGGGAGCTATTTCCGTGCCGAAATGATGTTATCGCCCGAGGAGATCGAGCGCCTACCAGAAGGCGTCCAGCTCCTTCCTGGGATGCCAGTGGATGCCTTCAATACGACGGGTGATCGCTCGCCGCTAACCTATCTGCGTAAGCCGGTGACGGATTATTTTGTGAAGTCTTGGCGCGAAAGCTGACAGAGGGTCTTTCGTGCGGGAGCCAAGAGCGCTAGCGTCGGGCAAACTTAACCGATCAAAGGATGTATCCAAATGAGCATTGCACAACGCCTGACTGACCAAGGTATCGCCCTTCCTGACGCCTCCGCCCCTGCGGCGAACTACGTCCCATTTGTTCAAGTGGGCAGCACGCTTTATGTTTCGGGTCAAGTTTCGCGTAATGATGATGGTCTGATTACCGGTATTTTGGGTGAGAATATGAGTGTGGAAGATGGCGCTGCTGCGGCAAAAACTTGCGCGCTTCAGTTACTCGGGCAGGTCCGTGAGGCTTGCGGCGGTGACATTGACCGCCTTGTGCGCGTGGTCAAGCTGACCGGATTTGTGAACTCCACCAAGGATTTTACAGACCAGCCAAAAGTGATCAATGGCTGCTCTGATTTTCTGGTCGAGGCGCTGGGCGATGCGGGACGTCATGCACGCTCTGCCGTGTCTGCGGGTGCTCTGCCCTTTGGTGTTGCTGTTGAAATCGAAGGCATTTTCGAAATCGCATGACGCAACCTCTATTGGCGCGCAGCTTTGCGACCACGCCTTTTGCGCACCGTGCTTTGCATAATGTCGCCGACGGTCGGCCTGAAAATTCCCGCGCGGCTATCCGCGCGGCGATTGCGGAAGGTTATGGGATAGAGATTGATGTACAGCTCAGCGGCGATGGCGCTGCGATGGTATTCCACGACTATCATCTGGAACGTCTGACCGATGCGCAGGGAGCGGTGCAATTGTTCAATGCGGACACTCTTAAGTCTACTGCGTTGCGTGGTGGGAATGAGGGTATTCCCGATTTGACGGAAGTTTTGAGCATTGTCGCGGGGCAGGTTCCGCTGCTGATTGAGCTAAAGGATCAGG
>RCND010000328.1_pt1 | contig 26665 bp, 24 predicted proteins | sample 2041351 | NCBI WGS metagenome assembly RCND01 (sample SAMN09708230, study PRJNA481090) | Marine sediment metagenome, whole genome shotgun sequencing project. | biome: marine sediment; feature: ocean; material: sediment; isolation source: Sewage treatment plant 12B marine sediment (STP12B) ... | reverse complement strand
CTTAGAAAGCACCTCTGGTCTTTCACAGACAACAGAATATCGGTACGGTTTGAGTACGAATGGCAAGATGCACTAACGGGTCAATGGTACAGAACCCATGGAAACGAGCATTGGGAATTCGATTCAGAAGGCCTAATGCGTATTCGGGACATGAGTGCAAACGATGTTAAAATACACATCTCAGAACGAAAATTTTAATCTAATACATAATTACAAATGAAAACTTTAAAACCTTTACGCTTCGAAGAAGCAAATGTAGATTCACAATCCATCTTTACCAATGTAAAGAGTAAAATCGGAATGGTTCCCAACCTATACGCCGCGATGGGTGTATCAGATAAACTTTTGGGCGGATTTCTAAACTTTACAGAAACCCTTAAAAGCGGCGAATTCACAAACAAAGAATATGAAGCCATCGCATTAGCCACTTCCCAAGCCAACGGCTGTGCCTATTGTTTATCGGCACATACCGTAATTGGTAAAACGAACGGTTTTACTGAAGAGGAAACACTTGAACTCAGAACAAATTCAATCGCCGATAAAAAGCTAAACGCTCTGGTTTCATTAGTAAGTGAAGTTGTAGAAAGCAATGGCCATCCTTCTGAAAGTACTGTTCTGACTTTCTTTGATGTTGGTTATACAAAGGTCGCTTTCGCAGAACTCATAGGGGCTGTTGCCTTGACTACGATTACTAACTATGTATTCCATAACGGAGGTTTTGACATCGATTTCCCCAAAGCACAAAGAATTGAAAATCTTTTAACCACTTCTTATTAATCTTATAACATCACTAATCTTCAAAATAAAAATTATGAACACAGAAACAATCAAATCAGTTTTAAAAATGACCTTTCTTTTGGTCATGATTCTTACAGTATCTTCTTTTAAAAGTTCAGATGCAGTAATCGACAACATCATATCCATAAATGAAGATCAACCCACGTTTCACAGGACCGTCGAAGTGAATGGTGTAGATATTTTCTATCGAGAAGCAGGGACCAGAGACAAGCCTACTATCTTATTGCTGCATGGCTACCCCACTTCATCTCACATGTTCCGAAATTTAATAACAGACCTGTCTGTTCGTTATCACGTACTTGCTCCCGATTATCCTGGATATGGTAGAAGCGAACAGCCCTCTATAAAAGATTTCGAATATACATTCGATAATATGGCAACCATTGTTGAAGGGTTCTTAGACGAATTACACATAAATACATACAGCATTTATCTTATGGATTACGGGGCACCGATTGGCTTCCGGATTGCGGCAAAGTATCCTGAGAGAGTAGAATCATTGATTATCCAAAACGGAAATGCATATGACGAAGGTTTAAGAGACTTCTGGGTTCCGATCAAAAAATACTGGAACGATTATACAGTGGAAAATGGAAAAGCCCTTGAAGGCTTTCATTCCCCTAGTGGTTTGAAATGGCAATATACACATGGCGTTCAAGATTCGACTAAAATCAGCCCTGACAATTGGAGTCTTGACTTGCAACACTTATCAAGAGATGAGAATGCAGAAATTCAATTGGCGATGTTCTATGATTACAGGACAAATGTTCCATTGTATCCAGAATGGCAAGCATATTTCAGAGAGCACCAACCACCTACTCTTATCGTTTGGGGAAAGAACGATTTTATTTTCCCTGCCGAAGGCGCGCATCCCTATAAAAAAGATTTGAAGAATCTAGAATTCTACCTCTTGGACACAGGTCATTTCGCACTTGAAGAAAAGGGCGGAGAAATCGCTGACTACATCTTTAATTTTTTAGATAAGAACAATATCAAATAAAGTAAATAACTGTTTAAAATTATCAACATGAAAACATCAATCACAAAAAACAGCAACAAAAAGAGTACAGATTTTGAAAGTACAAGCAAACAGCGACATAACTACTGGACAGACAGAAGGCGCCATTCGTTTTCATCAACCGGAGTTAGACTCTTATAACTTTAAACACAAGGAAGCATTTCTATAAAACTAGGATAAAGATTAAAAGAAGGAATATGAGCACAAAAAACACAGCCTCGAAATACCCTAGCGATGTAGTTTTTACACCTGCGGTAAAAAAAGCACAGGAACAGTTGGGTTCGCGTAAGAACTATGCCAGAATGGAGCAACGAGGAGGTTGGCAATCGGAAATAGACAGCGGTCTTGAGCAATTTATTGCCACTATGGATTCCTTCTATATGGGTACAGCGAACAGCAACGGTCAACCATATATACAGCATCGCGGTGGCCCAAAAGGTTTTTTAAAGGTTTTGGACAACAAACGTTTGGCCTTTGCCGACTTCACGGGAAACAAACAATATATCTCTGTAGGAAACCTTTCCGAAAATAATAAGGCGACCCTTTTTTTGATAGACTACCCGAACAAGACTCGGATAAAAATTTGGGGTACTGCAGCAGTGGTTGAAAACGATGAAGAGCTTCTGGCATCACTATCCGACCTTTCATATCGAGGGAAGGTTGAGCGGTCATTGATATTTACAGTAACCGCTTGGGATGTTAACTGCCCGCAACATATTGAACCCCGTTTTACAAAAGAACAACTGGCACCTATTACGGATTCCTTGAATATGAGAATAACTGAATTGGAAACAATTTTAAAAAAAAATAAAATAGAATTCTAAAAATACAAATCATGAAAACAATAGCAATAAACGGAATGGGGCGCATAGGAAGAGCTGCGCTTAAGGTAATCTTAGATACACCTAAACTGGAATTAGTAGCTGTCAACGATATCGTATCCATAGAAAACATAGCATACCTAATCAAATATGATTCGGTTTATGGAATTTATGAAAAGGAAGTGTCCCATGACGAATACAACCTTATAATTGACGGAAAAAAAATTCAATTCAATTCTATTCGCAATCCAGAAGAATTACCTTGGAAAGAAAACAATATTGAGGTTGTCATTGAAAGTACAGGATTTTTCACCTCTAGTGAAGATGCTGAAAAGCATATCAGAGCGGGTGCTAAAACGGTCCTAATTTCCGCACCAACAAAAAGCGGAGATATCCCCACCATTGTGCATGGGGTAAATTCGAAAGATGGTAAGACCAGCATTTTTTCCTGTGCAAGTTGCACCACCAACAATATAAGTCCGGTGGTCGAAGTTTTGGGCCGTAGGGTCGGAATTAAAAAAGCCATAATGACAACGGTACATGCCTATACCGCTTCACAAGGTATTGTAGATTCTCCTTCAGAGAAAAACTTTAGAATGGGTCGCGCTGGAGCCGTCAATATTATACCGACATCAACAGGTGCAGCGATTGCAACCACCAAGGCTTTACCCGAATATGCCGGGAAATTTGACGGAGTGGCACTTCGTGTTCCTATTCCCGTTGGGTCTATATCTGATTTGACTTTTGTGACGGAACGGCCCGTAACGGTAGAAGAAGTGAACGCCATTTTTGAAGAGGAATCCAAAACAAGCCGATATACCAATATATTGACTACCACAACAGAACCAATCGTATCTTCTGATATCGTGAAGAGCCCTTTTGCTTCGACCGTAGATTTGAATATGACAAGAGTTGTGGACGGAGATCTGCTAAAGGTCATGACTTGGTATGACAATGAATGGGGCTTTACTAATCAGATGATTCGGCAGATTTTAGAAGTAAACTAAATATTCGTAAAATGTTAAAGATTCACCATTTAAGAAATGCAACCATGGTTCTGGAAACAGAAAAAGAAGTGATTTTAATTGACCCTATGTTAGGGGATCAAGGAATCATGCCTTCTTTTACACTTTTCAGACATAAAGCTAAAAAAAACCCTACTGTTCCGCTACCTGAAAACGCCAATTTGATATTAGAAAAAGTAACACACTGCCTAATAACTCATCAGCATCCAGACCATATTGATAGCAAGGCAGTTGACTTTTTAATTAAAAAAAACATTCCTATTACTTGCAGTGTTAAAGATAAAAAAGCATTTAAAAAAAGAGAATTAAACGTAGTTCAATCATTAAAATATTGGGAGAAGCAGGAGTTTTTAGGAGGAACGATTGAAGGCATTCCTGCTACCCATGGTTATGGATTTGTAGCCAAACCCATGGGGAATGTAATTGGGTTTTACGTAAAATTATCCAATCAAAAATCTATCTACCTTAGTTCTGATACTATTTACACAGCATCAGTAGATAAAGTTTTAAAAGAGTATAATCCAGGTATTAGTGTTTTGGCCTGCGGTGCGGCTCAGTTCGATTTGTTTAAAGAAGTTATTATGAGTGTAGATGACATTATTAAGTTTGTAAAAAATACGTCAGGAAAAGTTATTGCAAACCATATGGAGTCTATAAATCATTGTCCATTAACCAGAAAAAAATTAAAAGAAATATTAATAAATAATAATCTAATGCATAATGTTTTAATTCCTGAAGATGGTGAATTAATGATTATGGAATAAGGCAGTAGGTAGCAACGGGATTATATTATAAAAACACTAGACTACACTAATTGGCGCGTTAGTGGAAATAAAGGCGCTGCTACCGTACTAAATATGAAAGACAAAACCCTTTTTACCAAAATGAAACGTCTTGGAATTGAGAAAAAGGTTGGTTTGAAATCATATAATATACATTGACTTCAATCTTATTCGCAGCTTTAGTCCCTAAATTACTCCCGATTTCCATATAATTACCCTCCAATATTTTTGAGAGGCCAACAATACTGGAAGTTTCAATACTACTACTAAATCGAAAAATTAGGTCTTAAAGGGATTGGTCACTTTCTAAATTATGAATCGTATTTTGAACAGTTCCTTTTAACGGGACACCATTAATATCTGATATCTCATAGGAAATTGACATTACATCTACGGGTTTAATTCCTTGCAAAAACAGCTTTACGGCTTTTCCATCCTTTTGTAATTCTACCCTGCTAATGGGTAAAATCTGCTCATTATAGCGATCGGAACCGTAGTTGCTACTTCTTTTTAAATCCCATGTTTTTATCACGTAATTTTTGATATCCATTCCTTTTTGGATATCCAACTTAGCATCAAATTGCAGTGTAATTCCGGAAGTTGATGTTTTTAAATCCACTGGAATCGTTAAGGGCTTCCCTGTATATCGAACACGATACAAACCACCACCTCGAAGCATTTGATTTGTACCCCAGGCCGACATTCCACAGGCGTATAATTGTCCATCATCGGGGTTAAATCTTCCACGCATGACACCTGTCAAAAATTTAATTCCAGGCATATCCACAACACCTCCTTGCATTTGACCCTTTACTTTCTCATTCAAAACGAACTGAATTTTTCCAAAGCCATATGAAAAACTTAAAAGACTTCCATTCAAAGGGCCCCATTGCTCGCTATCTACCCATAACAATTCAGAGGGTGATCGGTCAAACTCCATATCTAGCCAAACCATAGGTTGTTCCATAGCAACTCTAGTACTGTCTTTTGGAGGATTGTAACCCCACATATTTCCATAAAACTTCCCTTTACCATCTACCCAGTTGATCCGGTTCATAGGGTTCCAAAACCCTTGCTGATCCGTAACCAAAAAGCTTCCATCCGGGTTTATACACACTCCGTTTGCAGCCCTAAATCCTGTAGCTATAATATCGGTTTTGGAACCATCCTTGCTAACTTTTAATAGCGTTCCATGTTGAGGCACCAACGCTTCGCGCGCATGACGACCACTTTTGGCGTAATACAAATTTCCTTCTTTATCGGCCTGAAGGCCCATTGCAAATTCATGAAAATGGTCCGTCACCTGATGGTCGTGGTTGAAACTTTCATAAAAATCGGTTTCATTATCCCCATTCAAATCTCGAAGTAAGACCAATTGATCTCGGCAGATGACATATATTTTATCATTCAAGACTTTAATACCCAAGGGTTGAAAAAGTCCGGATCCGATGCGTTGCCAAGTAAGTTCTCCAGAACTGCTTGTAAGGCCCGAAATGAGCCAAATATCGCCATCAGTAGCACAAGCGACTGCCTTATTTGCATCTTTCATGAAATCAATACCACTCAACTTCATTCTGCAAGACCACGGGTTTTCAAACGGTGGTGTTAGTAAATCCACTGCAAAAGCACCTTGGTCAGATCCTTTGGTAATGGTGGTTTTTAAAACTTCTGGATAATGAGGTGCGCCATTACCCAAAGTATATTTCCGTAAATCTTCTGGAATGGCTTTAATCGTTTGGAGCTTGGCGAAATCAGATTTGTCCGTATTTGCAATAAACAATTTAATCTTAACTTCTTTTGACCGCTCTACATGCAATACTACAAAACCATCCTCTTCTGATAAACGAGCCCCTTGTCCTATTATTTGAACCCCAACAGTCTCAGGAGCTACTCTCATTTTTAACAATGAGGTAGAAGGAGAAATATTCAGTGTCCTTGTAAAGATGGTGTCCTTACCATCACTTTCCATTCCTAACTTCTCTAAAATATTGGCCTGCCCGACCGAATAGGAAATTATAATCTGATCTTCATAATGATATAGTCCTTTATAGTTTGCCCAACGTTTCGGAAGTGGTCCAAAAGCACGGCCGTCTCTAGCTCTAAATCTAGTGTCTTCGAAAGAACCAGTCTTCGGATTAGCCCAACCAGGGCCAACAGGTGTTTCAAAATGGAGCTTTCCAATAGTACGTGGATAGGTTTCGTGTTTGTCATTCAATAGAATACCATTCCAATCTATAAAACCTTTGCCTGTCCACCCCCCTGCAACACGCATAAGGTCATGGTCAAATATCATCCAAGCTTTTCCTTTGGAAACACCGCCTTTACCTTTGTCCAAACGGACAGCAATACCTTTATACGCAAAGTTATTCTTAAGATAATCTTCATCTGGATATGGGGAAGGACCCGGAGAATGATATCTTTCAATACCAGTCTTTTCATCAGCCAATTCATAGGTGTTAATGAAAAAATTACCGTAGTTCATATCTGACCAAGGTTGATAGGGCTTGGTTTCCGGACCACGGGAAGTGCCTTTGGGTAAACCCGCGAGATACCCTGGCGTACTTACACTAAATTGTTCGTTCTCTTTGTTTTTAATATACTTATGACGGATATATGAAATGACATCATACTTTTCTTGTGGGGTCAAGGTTGGTTGTGGAGGCATGGAACCATGCCCTCGGCTTACAGTTTGATACATGGAATAGGCGTCGCTACCCGCTTTCAATTCTTGCATCCAGAATTTAGTAGAAAGAGGAATCGACCCTTCAATCTCCTCATTGCCGTGGCAGTTAATACAATTAGCACTATATATGCGTTCACCTCGTTTGTACCCCTCACGATCTACATCTGAAATAATTCCGGCATGATCAATATCATTTTCAATTTCAGCCAAATTATTTTCTGAAAGCACATATTTTATTTTGGACCGATCCATGGTAACAACATCAGAAGATTGTTGTGTTGCTATGACCGGGAATGCTTCGTCTTCAATTTTGATTGTACCAGAAAAAGCACCTCCTTCAAAAGAGCCTTCCAAATTAGCATTCTTTCCATACAAGATAAAATCACCCGATAAACTATTGGCATTGGCCACAATATTCTCAAGAGCAAATGTGCCATCATCTAATGATACTAGAGACCCTTCGGCAGAGCCATTGGTATTTTTAAGTTTCAAAACCCCTTGAGATTGGTATTCCCCAAAATCAATTTCATAATCCCAAAAACCTTCTGGAGTATTGCGCTGGCATGCAGATAGGAACAAAACGACCACGCATAGACAACTCAATATGGTTTTCTGAAGTACTTTCATAGCTTTAAATTTGGTCTAAAAGATAAGAACTATTTGGAAGCGAAAAAAGCATTCAACCGCTTGAATAGCTTAAATAAATTAAAGCTACCCCTCTTGGGTTTACTGTTATTGGTGATTTAAAATATGATGCTAAAGGGATAGATGAAGGGGCAGCGTTAGATGAGGGAAATACGTATGTACGTAACAAGTATAAATGGATTACTTTGGATAATAACGGCAATGCTACTCGTATGCTTATAGCACAAATGAAAAAAGTAAATTGAAATCTACAATTCAATTTCAATATCCTCGTAAGCTACCTTCTCAATGATATCCGGTCTATCCCCTTCACCGTTACGTTTGTACAGGTCTTTGCTTATCGGATAGGCGTGCAGAGAAGTGTCGGGCATATCATCGGTTATGACCTTGTAAATTGCATCTTCGCTAAGGGTATTATCTAACCAAATAGCTATAGCGTCATCTTGCAGAATTACCGGGCGTCTTTCCTTCTTATTATGGATTTTCGCGAATAATGGCGTTGCAGCTTTGGTCAGCAGGGTAAACGTGACCATCTTATCAGGAGTGACGGCATATATCCCTGCCAGATGTATAGGGTTGCCGTCCTTGCGCTCAAAATAGAAAGGTATGGAGTACGGTTTTTTCACGTTATCTATTCTATGTGGCTCATAAAACCCATCTACAGGGAGTATACATCTGCGAGTTAACGCACTCTTTTTGTAATTATTAGAATCAAACAATTTTTCAGATTTTGCATTAAGTCCAGAACCCCATCGGAGCGTTTCTTTATAATATTCCTTTGCATCTGCTCCTTTTTTATAATGAGGTATCAACCCCCACATCACGGGTATCATGTTTTCTGGTTTCTCTTGCGGTATGATCCACATATGAGGATGTGCAAAACCATTTGCATTATTATAGACAAGTTCCTGGTTCTCGTCCATTTCTCCAAACAAGGCTTTAACCCTATATTGGGATTCTAACGCTTCCGCTTTTCTTGTTATTCTTGTGTTGTAGCACATGAAATTTATTTTAATCCTAAAATAAATCAAAAGCGTTAAAGTTTGAATCAAATCAATTTTTATTCTTCTTTAATTGGATTATATCCATATTTTTGGAGCATGTCCATTACAGTGTTTAGAAATAGAGATATAGAAGCGATTAAGGTCTTATTGAAAGAGATTGGAAAAGATAGGTATGAGGGTGCTTTAAAAGATGCTGGACTTCTTGAGCAACGCCCTATATCCATGAGTGGATTTTATGTAGAGTATAGAACAGATACACAGGATATAAACTTATACTATAGATACCCATCTAATACAGAATTCTTTATTATGCCTGTACTAGGGTTTTGGGGAGTTCCTCATAAAAATTGGGAAATGCACCGAAAAGAATAAGAAGAAATTTATAGAAGTTACAGAAGAATAGGCAGTTGCAATTAGGATAAGCCTAAGTAATGTTTAAATTTGTGCAGAAATAATTAAATAACATAGTATGAAAAAAGTTTTATTTTTTACGTTTATCGTGGCATTTTCAACTGCATTATCTGCACAAACATTGCCCACAGTTAAGACCAGTGACCTCAAAAAGGACGGAATGGAAGCACTATCGAAAGAGAAACCAAACGTAGATTCGCAAATAAAGGATGCGTTGATGAAGGATGAGGATTTACAAAAAGAAACCATAAACTATTTAAAGTCTAATCCAGAAACTGCAAAATCCGTGGCTGGTATGGTCACAAAGAACAAAGGATCTAATAAAGGAATTATGAAATCAATTTTAGGGGATAAAAGTTTATCTACCGCGGCGATTGAATATATTTCAAGTAATCCAGAATTATTAAGCAAAGCAATGAAAATAATTGGAATGTAAAACATCCACTTATTTATTTTGATATGTAGAGCGACTCTTTTACCAGAGTCGCTTTTTATTTGTTATCTATTCTTAATTAAGTGCTTCATTAAACGTTTTTAAATTGACGAGATAGGTTCTATTTGATACGTTTGACATGTATTAATCACGGTAAATCTGCAATAGTATCGATAACCCAAAACAAGTAGTCATAAAAAGCAATCTCTTAAAATTAAACGCCACCTTTTTCATTACCCATGTTTAGTCAAAAGCAAATCCTGTGGCTAGTCTATAGATAAAGGCATAAAGTACAATAGCGAACATTATAAAGCTAAACCACGCGAAAAATTTAAAGTATCGCTTGGCTAGGAAGCCTCCTAAGTTTTTAAAACCTTCAGTATAAATTTCCTGCACAAGTAGAACTGTTTTCATAAGGGGTATTTTTAAATTCGAAGCAAAGTTGAGACTACTTAATACGGCGAGGGTGACTTACTTGTCCTATGGTCGTAAAACAATGCTTAAAAGTACTTCCGTTGGATGAACAGTGCGTAAAGCAGACCAAATGCAAAAATGTAATTTCACTTAATCGGAGAATAAAGTCGACCTATGGCAATAACATGAATTTCAAAAATGCTTTCGGATTTTTTTAATCCATTTAGGTTGCTATTTTATAGTTTTCCTATGGTCTCTTTAAAAAAAAGTAAAGTATCTACAACATGTTTGTGCCAATAGGGCCATTCATGTCCACCACTAAACTCTTGATACACGTGTGGTATGTTCCGTTTTTCAAGTGCTTGGTGCAGCGTCCTGTTATGTTCAATAAGCGGGTCTTGAATACCACAATCAAAACGAATTTTAGGTAATTTGTCTGCCCCTTTATCCAGTATGCCCAAAACGGAATGTTCGGCCGCGTCTGTCTGCGTGAAATTTCCGAGTTCTTCCTCCACAAAAAGAGACAGCTGATCTAGATGGGTGATCGAGGAATGTGCAGATATGGCTTTGAATTTATTCGTGTGTTTTAATCCCAGTCGCAAAGCCCCGAATCCGCCCATAGAAAATCCAGAGAGGAATAATAGAGATGCATCATTGACCATAGGAATATTTTGCCGTATCGCTTCCGGTACGTCATCTACAATCCACTTTTCAAAATCTCTTTGGTGGTGAGGCAGGTAGCCAGACCCATCTCCCCAGAGTCCATCCGAAGGCATAGCAATGACCATAGGAGGAATTTCTCCTTTTTTCATAAGCTCCCAAGCAGTACGATGTACCCCCCCTTTTTGTGACCATACCCAAGCACTTCCATATACACCGTGTAACAAAATAACCAAAGGTACATGACTAAGGTCCTCCAATGGAGGTACAAAAACGCAGATATCACCCCTACCTTTTAAGTGTTTACTTTTTACCGTTATATAGCGAAGGTTATTGCTTTCAAAAGCAGGATCGGATATTTCTGTTGTTCTAAACTGTCTGTCCATTTAAAAAAGTATAACGCCCTTGGCATTTTTACCAGATAACATCGCCTCAAAAGCGAGTGGTAATTCTTCTAAGTTATAGGTTTTGGTAATCATTTCTTCTAACTGTAGATTGCCTTTAGCGTAATGATCTAAAATCTTTGGGAAATCCCGTTCGGGTCTGCAACCACCATAAAGTGGATTTATATAAATTTTGTCCCATTCAAAAAGATTCATATCAAAAGGGATTTCTTGTTCAATACCACTTACCTGAACTGCTGTGCCCGCATTACGCACCATAGCCAATGGAGCTGCTCCTAGTTCTGGCACTGCAGTGCATTCAAAGGCATAGTCCGCACCACGGCCTGCAGTAAGTTCTTTTACCGCTAATGCTGCTTTCAAAAGACCTGTATCTGTTTTATCCGCAGTAATGGTATGTGTAGCACCAAATTGTTTGGCCATAGCCAAGCGTTTTTCATTAACATCTATAGCAATAATTATTTTTGCTTTGCAAATTTTTGCCCCTTGTACAACGCTAAGCCCTACGCCTCCCGTACCAAGAACCACTACAGAACTACCAGCGCTTACTTTAGCTATATTTACCACTGAGCCATAGCCTGTCATTACTCCACAACTTACAATACTGGCTGCAGCGAATGAAATCGTTTCCAACGAATTTTTTACTACGGCCGATGCTTTGACCAAGGTGTATTCAGACAAGGTGCCAATATTGAAGGAGCGCTCCAAAGGTTTACCATTGTATTGAGTTCCATTCAAATGGGCGTGCCCTTTGGCATATCCATTACCCCCTGCAACTACAGGGGAGTTATTTTCGCAAATATGCTCGTTGCCCAGTTGGCACTGAAAACAGGTTCTGCAAGGTGTCGCCCAATTTAATATAACGGAATCACCCACGGCAACATGAAGGACCTCTGAGCCAATGGCGGTAACAATACCTGCGCCTTCATGTCCCATAACAATAGGTTTGCCCCAAGAGAGTGAATCGTGATCCGTATGGCAAAGTCCCGCAGCTTTTATTTGCACCAGTACTTCGTCTGGTTCGGGGTTGGAGACCATAACATAGTCTATGATAAAACTACCGTCGCCTTTAGCTATAGCACTTTTAGAAGTAATGGGCATATAATATCGATTTTTGGTTAGGTCTATATAATTAGATTATCACTTTCACCCCTAAAAATACCAAATTGAATATGAAACACATCAGTCCATACAAACGGCACCTTATAACATAGCGATTAATGGATTGCGAGAGGTTTGTGTTTACTTGCGAAGATTGCCGAGTTGTTATTTTAGTTTTACCCTGCAAAAAACACATGGCAAGCTATAAAACCAACAACAGACAAAATAATTCCTATCAAAAAAACATGGAAAGATTTTCGAAGGAGTTTAAACTTTTTGTCAATCGTTTTACCTAGGTAAAAAGTATCCTTTGCAATAGCGTTATATAGCTCATCTCCTTTATACATTAAACTGGTTAACTGTTCTGTATATTCAGCTTCTTCCATTTCATTAAAATTACCATAGAACAACAAATTATTAACGGTTCGGTCGCCGTGCGCAAGTTCAGGTCTTGTAGCAAAAATTGCAAAGGCAATTGAAATAAGATTAGTGATAAGGATCATGATTACAGGATAGATAAGATGGGGGTCATTATCCATCTGGGAGTATACGGTGCCTATGATTATAGATAATATAAGGGCATTGACAGAAATTAGGATATTAGATTTTCTATCTATCATTGTGTTTAAAGTATATTGGTTTTTTGAAACCAGACGAAATAAGGTCTCCGCACCTCGCTCAGATCTTGGTTCAACCTTAGCCAATTTTTTCTTTAATTCTTTAAGGGTATCCTTATCTATACCCAAGGCTTCAATAAGATGATTATCAATAGCCTTTTCTTGCTTTTTATCTTCTTTTTCTGATGCTTCCATAATTAGATTTTATCGACTAGTTGTATATCTTTTTCGCAAACCTACCTATACTCATCCCTTGCACTAATATTGAAAAAAGCACAACAACATAAGTTATATAGACAATTATTTCAGAAGAAAGATCTTCTGCCAAACTTAAGGCAAGTGCAATCGAAATCCCACCTCTTAGACCTCCCCAGGTTAAAATTGCGACAGTTTTCAAAGGAGTACGCTCATCATGCCGTAATAAAGAATAAGGCAGTAGTACAGAAACAAACCTTCCTAAAAGCACAATTACTATTGCAATTGCTCCCAAGGTTAAGTAGTTGATGTTGAAATCTAATAGGTGTATCGATAAGCCCATTAGAACAAATAAAATTCCATTAAAAACATCATCTAAAATTTCCCAAATTTCATTCAGCATTTTTCTTGTAATGCTTTTGTTTGAAGCTATGTTTATTTTATTCCCAATGAATATTCCAGACACCACCATAGCTAATGGGCCCGAGACTCCTATAAGCGATGCAACGGCATAGCCACCCATGACTATTGCCAAACTCATCATTACGGCTAATTGTGGATTTTCTTTAATTGATTTTATACCAGAGTAACCAATAAAACCCAAAAGGAGACCATAAACAATGCCGCCAACAGCTTCCACTAAAAATAGTTCGCCAATTTCCGTAGCCAAAGAAGAATCTGAATATTCACTCACTTTTGCAACTATCAATAATCCAGAAAATACAACTACGCCTATCCCGTCGTTAAAAAGTGATTCTCCTTCTATTTTTACGCCTAGACTTTTTTTGATATTTGTCTTTTTTAAAATAGCCATAACAGCAATAGGATCTGTAGGGGAAATCAATGCGCCAAAAAGTAAAGCATGTATAAAAGGAAGCTCAATATGTAAAAGGCTGGCAGCAAAAAAAGTAATACTACCGACGATAGCCGTTGAAATTAAAACGCCCAAGGTAGCAAACAAAATAACAGATTTTCGTTCTTTCGCCAAATCATCAATATTTACATGGAGCGCTCCTGCAAAAAGCAAAAAACTTAGCATTACATCCATTAATAAGGTCTTAAAATCAGAATTGATGACCATATCACAGAAATAAATATAAAATGTTGGAAAGACACCTTTAGTCAACGTAATTAATAGCACAAGGACTAAAGCCATAACCATTAAGCCTATGGTAGAAGGCAACTTTAACCATTTATAGTTGATGTAACTGAATAATGCCGCAATGGAAAGTATGATACTAAAGGATTGAAACATAATTCAATATTTTGGTTAAAACATATATCTTAACAGATGAACTAGTACGTTAACTAGATTAAATTTACATCGGTCATTATTTCAAGAACAGCTGGGCCATCATGTTCAAATAGGGCTTTCATTGAAGCTACTAAATCTTCATCCTTTTCTACGCGTTTACCCCATGCACCGCACGAAATAGCGTATTCCGAAAAGTTAGGATTAGAAAGTGAGGTTTTCCATACGTCAAATTCCCCTGCACGTTGCTCCTTCGATATTTTTCCCAGTTCATGATTGTTCAACACAATTAATTTTACCGGCATTTTGTATTTCACTAGGGTAGTAATCTCTGCTAAATACTGACAAAGTCCTCCGTCACCAGCTACCGCAATAACTGGTCGTGTATTTCCAACAGCGGCCCAAGCGCCAATAGCAGCAGGAAGTGCAAACCCAATCGACCCTAAATACCCAGACATCAAAAAATCTTGCTGGTCGGGTTCAAAATAGCGTCCAAAGGAATAGGCATTATTTCCAACGTCAACACACATAACGGCGTCCTTAGGAGCCAATGTATTCATAGCTTCAAAAACGGCTACAGAACTTAATCCATTATCGGAAGTTTCCAATAGACGTTTAGCCTTTTCATCTTTCCAAATACTCCAACGTTCCGCTATTTCTTCTTTTTGATCAATAGTTTCTGTTTTTCCATCCAATTCGGCAGTAAAAATGTCTAAGGTTCTAGAAATTTCGCCCCATACAGCAACATCTATCTCATGAAATTTACTTAATGCTAAAGGGTCAAAATCTATCTGAATTGTTGGCTTTTTATACGTAATACCGGTGTGATTAGAAAAGGAAGCTCCAAAGACTATCAACAAATCGGCCTCATTCATAAACCAAGAAGCGATGGGTGTGCCACTACGGCCAAGTACTCCACAGCCAAGAGGGTGATTATCTGCAATCAAACCTTTTCCTTTAAACGTAGTAACTACGGCCGCATTTAAACGCTCAGCAAAGGCTACAATAGCCTTTTTGTGCGCACGGGCCCCGTGCCCCATAATAATTAAAGGTCTTTTCGATTTTTTAATGAGGGCTATGGCATTATCCGCCATTTCCTTAGGGGGTGCAATCTCCATAGGCGTAATTCTGTTGGCCGGATGTTGTGCTTTCTCATTTTCTGGAGCCTTCAATTCTTGAACCTCATCTGGAAAGGTCAAATGCGAAACATCGCGTTTTAGAATTGCATGTTTTATAGCAAGAGACATTAAATCCGCATGCTTACTATTGCCTTGCACTCGTTGATTGAATTCGGCAACGGCACTGAACGCTTGTACCAAATCTACTTCCTGAAAATTCCCGGTACCTACTACCTGCGTTGCTACTTGCCCAGTTAAAGCTAAAAATGGGGCTCTATCTACTTTAGCATCCCACATTCCTGTATATAAGTTGGTGGCGCCAGGCCCAGCAATAGTAAAGCAGGCTGCAGGTTTTCCTGTTAGTTTTCCATATGCAGAAGCTGCAAAAGCCGCCGCTCCTTCATGTCTAATACCGTAGAAATTAAGATTCCCTTTTTCTTCTTGACGTTTTAAGGCATCAGCAAACCCTAGATTGGAGTGTCCTACCATTCCAAAGACTTTGGTAACCCCCCAATTGACCATGGTTTCTGCCATAACATCAGATATGGTAGCTTCATGTTTGTCTTCTTCCTCAATGCCAATATAAATGGCATTGTCTTCTTCTTTTGTTAGAAACGTTTCCACACCATCATCAAAACCACCTGGGGGCATACCCGTACACGGATCAAAATCCCAACCATGCCAAGGGCAGCGGAGTAGTCCGTTTTCAATAGAACCCTCGCCCAAAGGACCACCTTGGTGCGGACATTTATTATCTAAAGCAGAAAACTTACCCTCAAAATGTGTTAAACAAATACCTTTATGAGCAGCAGTTACCGTCATAACACGACCTTCTGCTAACCTTTCTCTGTTATCCAGTACTTTATGCCATATTACTTTCTTTTCCATATGATAGTTTTTAACGCTATTTAAATTTTTAGTAGTTGCTGCCTAGCGAAACAAGGCATCTCAATGTCAAATTCTGTATAAACAGCTTTCGGAATCCCAATGTCCGCTACAAAAACTGCTATCTCTTTTGGGAGGATCTCTAGTATTTTTTTTGGCGCAGCTAAGGTTACAACTTGGTGCGCTTTAAACATCGGTGCGCTCCTATCTTCCGAAATTCCTATGGGAATATCCAACGAAATTCTATGCGCAGTAGATGCGTTTGCCAGCGTAATTTTTTCTAAGAACACCTTAGATAAAGGCAGTCTTTGCGAGAAGCCTAGATAGGCATCAACCCAAATATCAGTATTACTGGGTACGCTTTGTGTCACTCCAAAAAGCACTGCTCTTTTTAACTGGATACTTGGTAATTCTTTTGTTATGTCAACAGCCAAATCAAGATACACATCATAACCCCAAGCTGCTAATCTTCTCGCTGCCACCAAGCCACCACCTCCATTATTTCCATTTCCAACTCCAATAGTAATTTTAGAATTTTTGGTCGCCTTTAATGCTATTAATCGCGCTAATTGTAATCCTGCATTTTCCATCATTAATTCAATGGGCAAATCGTATTTTTCAACGGCTAGATAGTCCATCTTTTTAAACGATTCTAAGGAAAGTGCTTGCACCGTCATCAGCTTAGTGTTTTATAGTTTTCAATAACCTCTTTAAAAAACAGCACCGCTTTGGATGTGTTTATTGACCTAGCAGGGAGTATAGCTCCTTTAAAACCATCATTTTTCCATTCTCCATTTGAAAGTGATAAAAAACCTTCCGTATTCAAGGCATCATGTGCTTTATACCCGCTGATATAAAAATAATGCTCGCTACACATCGTATCAGGGATAGCGAGTCCAAAACCTATCGCAATATTTTTACTTAAACTGGCATAAGCGCCACTATCAAAATGATGTGGCCACGTTCGAATCGGTGATTCTAGGTTACCATTGTCACATGTTTCTTCCAACACTAATTGTGCTAAAATTCGTAGTTGTAGTAATTCGGCTAGTCTCTCTGTACTCAGTAACTCGAATTTAAAATCATCCGTTATCTCGTAAGGAAGGTCATAGTGAAACTCATACCTATATGATTTGTTTATATAGGTTTTTGAAGTTTCCTTGAGCCAACTCAAAACATCAGAATGAGTAGCGCCATCTAAGGGGAAAGAGTTAGTACCGCTTTCAGACTTCCAATTCAAACTGAAATTTTTATAATCTAAAGAAAGTACAGCTCCATTTTCAGAAAGTGGATGGGTTTCCATACAACTCTTTGCTATTGAGAACCCCAGATTCGTATGGCTATCATCATCCTGTTTTGCCACAAAACTGATTCCTGCAGCTGCCAAGTATTGAGCCGCTAAGTGCATCATTTTTTCCATTCTCTTATTTTTTAGGCGTTAATTCCTGCATAGTTAATTCCTGTTAAGCGATGCATATCATGATCAAAGGTAGATAGGTCGTCAAAATTAAATTTTGAAATATCATCGTGTCCGCAGGCTCTCGCGATTACCTTGATTAAATTATTCGTAGCATCAAAATAATTATGCAATTGCTTGGCAGATGAATCAATAATCAGTCTACTTCGCAAAGACTCTTTTTGTGTCGCTATTCCCACAGGGCAATTGTTACTTCCACAAGCGCGCATTCCTAAACAACCAATTGCTTGTAAGGCCGAATTAGATACAGCAATAGCATCGGCACCTAACATCAAGGCTTTGCCAAAATCTTCCGCAATACGTAAGCCTCCTGTAATAATCAACGTTACATCAGTTGCTCCAACCTTATCTAAATAGGTGCGGGCTCTTGCTAACGCAGGTATGGTGGGTACATTAATATTATCCCTTAAAATGGTAGGTGCAGAACCTGTTCCACCACCACGACCGTCCAAAATAATGTAATCTACGCCAACATCTAGCGCAAACTGAATATCCTTTTCCACATGGCTGGCTGCAATTTTAAAGCCTATGGGAATACCGCCTGTATGTACCCTTACTTTGGCTGCAAAATCTTTAAAGTCACCAACACCATGAAAATCAGGAAAGGTTGCGGGTGATATCGCCGTTTCACCTTGTTTTAACCCGCGTACCTCAGCAATCTCCTTACTTACCTTACTTCCCGGCAAGTGACCACCAGTTCCTGTTTTTGCACCCTGTCCGCCTTTAAAATGAAAGGCTTGTACTTTATCTAATTTATCCCAAGAAAAACCAAATTGCGCGGAGGCTAATTCATAAAAATATCTACTATTATTCTCCTGTTCTTGTGGAAGCATTCCGCCTTCACCAGAGCAAATACCTGTTCCGGCAAGTTCTGCACCTTTGGACAATGCAATTTTGGCTTCCCTTGATAAGGCACCAAAACTCATATCGCTAACAAACAAAGGAATATCCAGTTCCAAAGGCTTTTTTGCTTTGGGGCCAATAACCACCTTTGTAGCTACATTTTCTTCATCTAGCAAAGGGCGACTAGCCAATTGGGCAGGTAAGAATTGAATGTCACTCCATTTTGGAAGGGTATTTCTATCCACACCCATAGAAGAAGAAAAACCATGATGCCCAAGATTCTTCAATCCGTTTTGGGCCAATTCTTTTATATAGCCCGTATATGGTTCGGTAGCCTCAGGATGTGTATCTGCATACGCACCTAAATATTCATCTCTATTAAAAGGTTGTGCATGCTTTTCTAGATACGTATCAATTTCTACTTCATCAACAAATAACTCACCACCTTCAATTTTAACAGTGAACTTATGAAGCACTTCATTGTTATTGTATTCTGAAACTCCGGTATCATAGCGGTAATCCCAACCGTGAACACCACAAATAAGATTATGACCTTCTACATGACCGTCTGACATTAGTGCACCCCGATGCAAACATCTTCCGTACAGTACCGAAATATCATCGTCAAACTTAACGATAACTAAATCTAGACCGTTGACCAATGCATGGGCAGGTTGTTTATTTTCTAGTGACTTAACTTGAGCAATTGCTATCGGTTTTTTCATAAATGATTTATTATAATATCTGTTAAAATGAGAATCCAAGTGCAAAGACAACTCTACCGCCATCCACACTATTAAAATAACCAATATTGGCAGTTAATGCTTCCGCTCCAACAACCCATAAAGAACCACCAACGGAATTATGCCATATAGTAGAGGTGTCATCGGCAATCCATACGCGACCATAGTCAAAACTCCCTGAAACACCGAATCGGAAAGGAATAAAACTTGTTTTTAATCCTCCTATTGGAATTCTCAAGTCCGTATTTTGATAAAAAGATCTTTTTCCTGTAAAACGTTCGTTTCTAAAGCCTCTAAGGCTATGGTTACCTCCTATTCTAGCCGCGTGATAAAATTCAAAATCATCACCTAAAATAAGTTCACCTCCTAGTTTAGTTGCTAAAACCATGCTTCCATTTTTCGTTAGTTTATGGGCAATTGCTATTTCAGGTTTTATATACCCAAAACTGTTTTCACTATCAGTATTATCAATATTTGTCTTGTATCCTACTGTTAACCCAATATCCAATCCCAAAGTAGGAAAAACTGCGCTATTTTTATTTTCAACATTATAACTGGCTTCGACCCCACCATAGATTTGTCGTTCAAAAATGGAAGCGTTATCGGGTAATGCACCCACAAAACGGTCGGGGGTATTTTCAATGTCGAAAGATTCTACCAGCGGTTTAAATTGAAAATGGGCTCCATTGGCACCTCTCCAATTTAAAGAAATAGCAGTATTCCATTTTCTAATCCGCACTCTATTAAAATCCAAATCTTCAGCATCAGCATCATACTCAGTTTCGTTGCCAAATCCGAAAAAGTTCTCTGCAAAATTTGGACTAGTGTACAAGCCTTCTATTCCAAAATTCCAATGATGAAAAATATTAGAAAACTCTCCTTTGTAAGATAAATCGAACCCTGCCGTACTCGTGTAATAAGCAGCGCTAATACTATGCCTGTAGGTGAAAGGATTCCGCTGTAAACCATAAAAAGTATACTTGCTAAGTGCTCCAATTTTCAGCCCATCATCTGGATTAAAAGCAATTAGGGGCAGTAGTTGTTTAAAGCTGTACTTTACTTTTCTGTGATCGTAGTTATTGATTTTGTAATCATCTACGAGCCATTTTCTGGAACTTTTATTGACAATCGTATTTTCTTTACTCTTATAATCATAAAGTTTTACATTTTTGGTATTTTTAAAGTCATAGGTGTCATTCTTTTTACCTCCAATAATTCTAATTTTTATAGTGTGGTCTCCATCCCCATCAACCACAAATGAATCTTTACCATCAAGGCCGTAAATCCAAATCTCTTTGGTTATATCATTGGAAAAGGTGCGATTTAGAATCCCCAAGTCTTTACGGTCAATCTTTATGGTCGTCTTTCCATCAGGGAGTCTGGTTATTTTAAAATCATCCGATTTTTGTGTTCCCGTGACTACGCCAAACGAATTCAAATACGTAAAATATGCCTTGGCAATTTTCATTAGATTGCCCCGTCTGCCTTTTAGCTTTGTTTTAATATCGGCAATAGTTTCTCCTTTTATTTCATCAGGAATAACGGCAAAGGCCTTTTCAATATCAGCATCGGAAATACCTTCTTGAAGATACTTTGCCTGTTTCTCCCATTCCTCCCAACCGGAAGCAGTGATAAGGGTTAAATCTAAGTGATAAGGCGAAGTGGCGAACCACTTTACACTTCGCAGATCCTCATCATAGCTTTGCATTTTTCGCAGCCCAGGAATTGCTCTTGTCATCAAACTAATAAGTGTGCCATCATATTTAGAAAATGCTTGATCCCTATCTCTTGGAATAGGCTTGCAATATTCTGTACCATCTTCATTTTCAAAAAGTGCCCAACGCCATTGATCTTCATGTCTATCCCAATCGCCCAAGAGCATATCAAAAAGGCGGGCTCTAATATAGGATGGTTCGTCTACTACCGCTTTACCAGACTTGTTAATTTCTTGCAACACATCGGCCGTGCTAAGAATTTTCTTTGGCTTTCCAAAGCTTTCCGATTCTAATTGGGTATCGCCTACATGCTCTTCAATCATATACAATTCATCACCAAAATCATCATTGTACTCCCCTAAAACTTCTTGCTTGGGAATATAATATAATACGGGATTGGTATGGTTGATTCCCACAGCATCCGCTAGTCCTCCTATAGCAAATGGGGTATATGGATGTGAGGTTGTATAAAAATCGGCAAGAAACTTATCTACAACAGTACCATCAAGGGCATCACCTATATAGGTGTCTTGAAAAGCATTAGCTTGTAGAAATTTAATGGTGCTCTTTTTTAGGGCGCGCATTACAAATTGCCTTCCTTTTTTATCTTCTAAACGAAGCGATTTCGATTGCTGACCACCACCGCGCTTTATAGGAGTTAGTCCGCCCATTAACGTATCAAGAAACACCACAGGAGCATTTACCTGTTTACCATAAAATTCTCGATAATGTTCTCCCCAAATAGCGGTGTAAAACCTACGTTTAGAAGTTGCCTCTTTGGTGTAAATAGATGCAGATTGGGTAGTAGAAAATTGATCTTTATTCGTGTATGTCTTTTCGGTATCATTGCCCCCTCCTTTCAAAACTGTAGTCGTAAAAACCTGTTTTGATGCCCCATTATCCAAAACTAAAAAATTGACTACAACTTTCCCATTGGTATCAATATCCAAACGTGCATAGCCATTTTTCGCCATTGCGAATTCTTTGGTATTCCCTTTTTTTACTTTTTTAATTTCTCCGGCAGCCCCACTTATAATTTGAGGTACGGCGGTATTAAAATATTGCAAGTTCTTATCATGTCCCGACAGAAAAATAATGTTATCCGCTGATCTAGCGATTGTTTTAAGTCTTTTCCTTAGTTGTCTATATTGCTTATTCTGAAAATCATCGGTAGCGAAACCTCCTGTATTTCTCCATAAACCCTGTTTGGTATTCGTTTCTATCGGATGATGTATGGCAACAAAAATTAGTTTCCCTTGTGCTTTTTTAATTTGATTTTGAAACTCCAAAAAGAACAGGTTTCTATTTTGAATTTCCGAATCTTGGTTGATATAAACATGGTCATTCCAATCTTCTAGAAACCACCGGGAATCTAAGGTAATCAGCACTATATTCGGTCCCAAATCATGGGTCTTTATAGGTTCACCATCATCAGGAAAGAACTTTGCTTTACTATTTTTCTGGATATACTTTTCAATGGCCTTTACACGCTTGTAGCCATCGCCCGACCATTCTTGGCTTCCTGCTATAAATATGGCATCCTTTTTAAAGCCTTTTATAAGCTGAAGTTGTTGGTCAAGTGACGATTCGAACTTATTTTCAGGAGCTGCGTTTCCTAATATAAGTAGTATTGGGTCCTGTGCAGACTTCGCGTCAGTAGCTATTTGAGCAAGCACTTGATTCTTGGTTACATCCGAAGTATTTCCAGTAATAAAAATTGACCTTTCAATTTCTTGAGAAGAGACTAGTCCAGCGCTTAGAAAAGCTAATAGACATAGTGAAAAGAAGGAAAAATTGAAATTCTTATTCATAACACCATTTTTTTATTACGTCGTATTTTTTGATAAAATGATTTTGATTGCAATAAACTGTAGTATTGATGCTAATTTTCATAGCGTACTTTACACGTTGGACATTCTAAACCGTGTATCGTGCTTTTTAGTTTAATACCGTTTAAATGTGTGACCACAAAGTCTTGAATAAAAGCATGTTTACTTGCATTGTTGTTTACCTCTATTTGAATATCCTTATACTTTTCTCGAACTACATTTCCGTATTCTTGGTCCCCCCAGCAATTCGGACATGTCCCTTCAGGAGTTTCATCAAAAACATCGGGTCTATTATTGAAAAGCGATTTTAAAAATTTTTTCATACTATTTGATTGGTTTGAATCTTGAATTTTCATTCTCAATTTTTAAGAATGAAATATGTTTTGCGTCGTACTGAATATCCTTTGCTTTCCGCATGGTACTCAGCACATTATTTACCGTTTGTCTTGAGGTATTGGTAAGGTTTGCAATGTCTTTATGCGAAAGGAGGTTTTTAGCTTCAATTCTGTCCGCTTTATCTTCACCAAACTCTTCTATGTACACTTTTACAAATTCAGAAATTCTAGTTTTACTGTCCTTATATAAAAGATCTTGTAATCTTGTTTCCAATTTTCGTATCCGTAATCCATAAATTTTTAACAACCCATTTTTCAAAGACTTACGTTTTTCCATCAGCTCTTCCATAAGGTCTGACTCGATATAACAAATAATAGAATCTTCTAAAGTCATAGCCACTTCTTCGGAGGCGGCCTGTTTATCATATAGGGATAACTCACCAAAAATATTTCCTTTTTGCACAACATATTTGGTAACATCATTCGTGGAATTCACAATTTTAACAGAGCCCTTTTTTAAAAAGAAGACACATTTCTTATCCCTTTCGCCAATCTCAATTGTATTGCCTTTGCTTATAGACTCCATCTCTAAAAGTTCGCATAGCTTCATCATCGTAGGCATGCCAAGCTTTTTAAAAAGATCAAATCCTTCTAAAAACCAATATTTTGTTAGTGTTTTCAAACCACAACATTTTTGTCCAAATAAATGTACTGATTATAATCTTGATCGTGCTAGAGAGTTTTTTCTATAGTTACTACAGACGACAACTAGAGAGAATAAGTACAAAGGAAAGATGAAGGATGAAGGTGTTTTATAATACACCCTTTTTTAGCTTAAATTTGATACTCTATACTAGTAGGGCCGAAAACTTAAGGAATATCGTAGCCATAATTCTCTAAAAATGAAGATAAGAATCAAAGGAAATTCAATTCGCCTGCGTTTAACCAAGTCGGAAGTTGCTGCTTTTTGTGACAAGGGTCAATGCCAAGAATCTGTTATTTTTGGAAATCGCACCCTTACCTATGCACTACTGGCTAAGGAAGGAATCGAGACTCTAGAAGCAACTTATTTAGCTGATACCATTACCGTTTATATGAGAAGAGATATAAAAGACACTTGGTTTACAAGTGACAGGGTTGGCTACAGTACAGAGGCAGAAGGGAAAACTTCAGGTCAATTGTCTATTTTAGTAGAAAAGGATTTTACCTGTATGGACGATAGCCTTGAGGACCAATCCGATAACTATCCAAATCCTAATTTATAACATAGCGCTAAAAACACCGCAATAGGATATATTGAAGCTCAAAAGCACCTTTTTTTCAGCGAGTTTGTTCAAATACACCCCTTTTTCAATTGGCTTAAGTGAAGGGTCTTTCCAACGTACCATGTCTAAACAAGTCTTTATGTTACAATTCCAAAGTCAAAGCCTTGTGTAACTTTTGATAAAATGGGTTTTCGGTCGTAAATTAGAGGACGAATAAAGTGAGATATTTCCCAGTAATCGTTTTCGCTATAGAAATTACTGAAGGATAGCTTAATTTCGTTCAGCACAAAATCAATAGTATGGAAAAGTATTTGATAAAGGTAAACGAAACCGAATTTGAGATGAACAAAGAAGAGGTGACTTCTTTAGATGTACAACAAATAACGGATACCAACTTTCATGTGCTAAAGGACAGAAAAGCATACGAGATACAGTTGGTAAAAGCAGATTTTCCTAATAGAACACTAACCGTATCGGTAAACGGAAATTCGTACAGGATACGTATTAACGACAGTTATGATCAGTTGGTAGAAAAAATGGGGCTGTTGTCCAACGCTTCCCAGAAAGCGAAGAATATTTTGGCACCTATGCCAGGTTTAATTATGAACATTATGGTAGCGACCGGACAAGAGATTTTGGAAGGCACTCCTTTGTTGGTCTTATCCGCAATGAAAATGGAAAACCAGATACTTTCTCAAGGAGCTGGGAAAATTAAATCTATCGAAGTCAAGGTTGGGGATACCGTGGACAAAGGACAATTGATTATTGAGATGGATTCATGATGATAGAAATTGATAACGTATAATGTAGATTGATACTCTAAGTCAATAGACGAGTTTTCACTACCAAATCGGACAAACATAACAAAGATTAAATGAAAAAAATACTAGTTGCCAATCGCGGGGAAATTGCGTTAAGGGTAATGAAAACCATACGAAAAATGGGTATTAAAACGGTTGCTGTCTATTCTGAAGCTGACCGTAGTGCACCACATGTAAAATTTGCTGATGAAGCAGTTTTGTTGGGAAAAGCGCCATCATCCGAATCCTATTTGGTTATGGAGAAAGTCATAGAAGCGGCCAAACAAACCGGTGCGGAAGGCATACACCCAGGCTATGGGTTTTTAAGTGAAAATGCTGTTTTTGCTCAGCTAGTAGCCGATAACGGAATAACTTTCATTGGCCCAAGGCCGCACGCGATGCGGGTGATGGGAAATAAATTAGCCGCAAAGGAAGCCGTAAAGGCCTACGATATTCCCATGGTGCCAGGTATAGACAAAGCCATTATTGATAAAGATTTGGCAAAGAAAGTTGCCAATGAAATAGGGTTCCCAATCCTTATAAAAGCGGCAGCAGGTGGTGGCGGAAAGGGTATGCGCGTTGTGCATACCCTAGATGAACTTCCAGAACAAATGGATAGAGCCATAGGTGAAGCCGTTGCCGCCTTTGGAGATGGCTCCGTTTTTATAGAAAAATATGTTGGGTCTCCACGTCATATTGAAATACAAGTATTGGCAGACACCCACGGCAATACGGTCCATCTGTTCGAGCGGGAGTGCAGTGTTCAGCGCAGACATCAAAAAGTGGTGGAAGAGGCACCTTCCTGCATTTTAACTCCAGAAATTCGTTCAGCGATGGGAGCAGCTGCGGTACGCGTAGCAAAAGCCTGTGATTATGTGGGTGCGGGTACCGTAGAATTTTTATTGGACGAGAACAAAAAATTCTATTTTTTAGAGATGAATACGCGCTTGCAAGTAGAGCATCCGGTTACAGAGTTCATTACTGGATTGGACCTGGTGGAACAACAAGTGAAAATAGCTAGAGGTGAAAAACTTGAATTTACCCAGGAGGATTTGACGATAACAGGACATGCTTTAGAAGTACGTGTGTACGCTGAAGATCCATTGGAGAATTTCATGCCCAGTATAGGCACCCTATCTACCTATAAAACTCCAACAGGAAAAGGCATACGCGTAGATGATGGTTTTGAGGAAGGCATGACCGTGCCTATGTTCTACGACCCCATGATAGCCAAACTGATTACATATGGTAAAACAAGGGACGAAGCCATACAGCTAATGATAACCGCAATAAATGATTACAAAGTAGAAGGTGTAGCTACAACCCTTTCTTTTGGTAAGTTCGTCTGTGAACACGATGCTTTCACATCAGGTAATTTTAATACACACTTTGTAA
>RCND010000326.1_pt1 | contig 26780 bp, 24 predicted proteins | sample 2041351 | NCBI WGS metagenome assembly RCND01 (sample SAMN09708230, study PRJNA481090) | Marine sediment metagenome, whole genome shotgun sequencing project. | biome: marine sediment; feature: ocean; material: sediment; isolation source: Sewage treatment plant 12B marine sediment (STP12B) ... | reverse complement strand
ATCCCGCAGCACCCTGATTGGGTTGGCTTTTTTAACATGGCCTTCAATCACCAGGCAACCGGCAATAGCGCCCAGCTTGGATGACCGGAATACATCCCGGACTTCGGCAAGCCCGACGATGGTTTCGCGGGTTTCAGTGCCAAGCAAGCCTGTAATTGCGCTCTTAACTTCGTCAATGGCTTCATAAATAATGCTGTAATAATGCAAATCCAGTTCATTTTCTGCAATGGCCTTACGGGCACTGGTATCCGCACGCACATTAAAGCCAATGATGATGGCACCTGAAGCGTGGGCTAACGAAGCATCTGATTCGGTAATTGCACCTACACCCGAGGCCACGATATTGACCTTGACGTCATCATTACTGAGGGAGACCAGTGAATCCTTCAGTGCTTCAACACTGCCTTGCACATCCGCGCGAATCAACAGGTTAACGGATATCTGCTCACCTTTACCCATGCTTTCAAACAAGTTCTGCAGATTGGCAGCCTGCTGCTGGGCAAGACGGCTTTCACGTTGACGGTCCTGACGTTGGCCGGCAGCTTCACGAGCCTTTCTTTCATTCGCAACCACAAGCATTTCGTCACCGGCAAATGGCACGCTGGACAATCCGAGAATCACCGCGGGCATGGAAGGCCCCGCAGAATCAATAGCCTCGCCAGTTTCATCAAACATGGCCCTGACACGTCCGAATTCCTGGCCGGCCAACACCATTTCACCACGTTTTAGCGTACCGTTTTGAACCAGCACGGTTGCCACCGGTCCACGGCCTCTATCCAGGCTGGACTCGATCACCAGGCCCTGTGCAGGTCGTTCAGGATCCGCCTTGAGCTCAAGTAATTCCGCTTGAAGCAATATGCCCTCGAGTAAGGCTTCAATACCCTCACCCGTCTTGGCTGACACTTGTACAAACAGTTCCTCACCACCCCATTCCTCGGAAATAACCTCTTCTTTGGCCAGTTCGGATTTGACCCGCTCAATATCCGAGTCGGGAATATCAATCTTGTTGATCGCCACGATAAGCGGTACACCGGCGGCGCGTGCATGGTGAATGGCTTCCTTGGTCTGTGGCATCACGCCATCATCGGCGGCGACTACCAGTACGACAATATCGGTTGCCTTCGCACCACGTGAGCGCATGGCTGTGAAAGCTGCGTGGCCAGGCGTATCCAGGAATGTGACAATTCCACCCGTGGTCTTTACATGATAAGCGCCGATATGCTGTGTGATACCACCGGCCTCACCATCAGCAACCTTGGATGCCTTGATATAGTCAAGCAATGACGTTTTACCATGATCGACGTGCCCCATGACGGTGACAACCGGTGGTCGCGTGACCCCCTCTTCACCCGTCTCATCAGTCGCTGCGATCAACTCCTGCTCAATACCCTTGTCTTCGGCGGGTTTCGCAGTGTGCCCCAACTCCTCAACAACAAGGATCGCAGTGTCTTGATCCAGTGGCTGATTGATGGTCACCATCATACCCATATTCATCAGAACCTTGATGACCTCTCCGACCTTGATTGCCAGCAATTTGGCAAGCTCGGCAACCACAATGGTCTCTGGGATAGAAACATCACGAATCACCGGTGCAGTTGGCTTGGAAAACCCGTGTTCGGTTGGTCGTGAAGATGTATGGGCCCGTCTGGATGGCTTGCGCCGCCGTGCCGCGGCACCACCGGCCACGTGTAACTCCTTACGGCCATAACGGGTAGCCGGTTTGGCGCGCTCTTTCTTGCGTTTGTGCTGTTCTTCGGCGAGCTTGCGGACACGTTCTTCTTCCTTCTTACGGTCCTCTTCCTCTGCTATGAGCTTGGCCGCCGCCTGTTCTGCTCTTTCTTCCTGTTCGCGTTGCGTGCGTTCTTCCTGATCTTTTCTTGCCTGTTCTTCGGCAAGCTTGCGGGCAGCTTCTTCTGTCTCAAGACGTTGTTTCTCAACTACGTCCTCGCGTGCTTGTTCTTCGGCCTCGCGTCGTTCCTGCGCTTCTTCGAGGGCCTTTTGAACTTTCTCTCTCTCAGGATCGTGCTGTTCCGCTTCTTGCAAGGCCTCACGCTTGACATAGGTGCGACTCTTGCGGAATTCCACCGTAACTGTCTTGGTTGACGCTCTTGGACCGCTGTCCTGAATACGAAGCTCGCTCATCGACTTGCGTTTGAGCGTAACTTTGCGTGGTGCAGTTGCATCACTTTCCGACTTACCATGGGATGATCTCAGGTGAGCCAGCAGTTTTTTCTTGTCATCGTTGGATACTGCTGCATCACCGGTTGTGAGATTGATATCGGCTTTACTCATCTGGGCAATCAGTTTATCAACACTGATACCCAGAACTTCTGCCAATTGTGAAACGGTAACTTGAGACATTCTATTACTCCTTGAAGAACCTGCCGGATCTTTAAATCAGGATTCCTGGTTTTCTTCTTCAAACCAGGGTGCGCGTGCCGCCATAATTAATGCAGCCGCTTCTTCTTCCGGCATATCATCCACTTCCAGTAATTCATCCACTGAAAGTTCAGCCAGGTCTTCTTGTGTACGGGTACCCTTTTCTGCCAGGCGGTAAGCAAGACGCTCGGTCATACCATCCAGGCTGATAAGATCTTCAGCAGGGCTGTTGTCATCGAGCGCTTCTTCCTTGGCAATCAATTGCGTCAACAAAGCATCGCGTGCACGACGACGTAACTCTGTGACCATATCTTCGTCAAACTCTTCAATCTCAAGTAACTCAGAATCCGGGACGTAGGCAACTTCTTCAATATTACTGAAACCTTCCTGTACAAGAATATTGGCCACGCCCTCATCCACGTCCAGACGTTCCATGAAGTTGGCAAGAACTTTTCCTGATTCTTCCTCGCTTTTCTTATCCGCATCCTGCACGGTCAGAACATTTAGCTCCCAACTGCTAAGATCACTGGCCAGCCTTACATTCTGACCACCTCGACCGATCGCCTGGGACAGATTCGCCTCTTCAACAGCAATATCCATCATACGACGCTCTTCATCTACAACAATGGATGCAACCTCTGCCGGTGCCATCGCATTAATGACGAACTGTGCCGGATTTTCATCCCACAATATGATGTCGATGCGCTCACCAGCCAGTTCATTTGAAACGGCCTGAACACGTGAACCGCGCATACCAACACAGGCACCGATAGGATCCGTTCGAGGGTCATTGGATCGAACGGCAATTTTGGCTCTGCGACCGGGATCACGGGCACCGCCCATGATGGAGATCAACTCCTGACCAATTTCCGGTACTTCCAGTTCAAATAAGGCAATCAGGAATTCTTTGATGGTACGACTGGCAAATAACTGGGGTCCGCGCACTTCCGGTTTGACTTCATAAAGGAATGCCCGTAAACGATCTCCAGGACGCACTGTCTCACCCTGAATCATATGACGCTGGGCAACGAATGCCTCCGCATTGCCTCCCAGGTCAAGATAGACATTGCCGCGCTCAATGCGCTTGACGATGCCATTGATTAATTCACCTTCACGCTCTTTGTAAGCGTCAACCACCTGCTCTCTTTCGGCCTCACGGACACGTTGTACGATGACCTGCTTGGCAGTCTGCGCAGCGATACGTCCAAACTCCACGTTATCCATGGGTTCTTCAATAAAGTCACCGGCTTCAACATCCGGGTTGTGCGTAACGGCATCCTTATGCAGGATCTGGTGGTCTTCCGACTCCAATTCCTCCTCGTCATCAAGCACTTCCCAGCGACGGAAGGTTTCATAATCACCCGTTTCACGATCAATGATAACGCGCGCCTGTATTTCATCGTTGTGGCGCTTGGCAGTTGCTGACGCGAGTGCTGCTTCCAATGCCTCAAAGATGATGTTTTTACTGACACCTTTCTCATTGGATACCGCGTCTACGACCAGAAGGATTTCTTTACTCATCTGCTTTTAACTCCATGCGGGGCCATATCCCCTATTCCATCGTTATTTCGTTTTGTGACCGGCCAGAATCTTCTCATAATCCGGAATCAGCTTTGCCTTGACGATATTGTCAATTTCCAGTGTCACTTCCGAGCCATCCTGGTCGATTGTGACAGTATGTACATCAGCGCCCAGAATCGGGCCGGAGAACTTGCGCCGGCCATCCAGGGGTGCAAAGGTGTTTATCTGTACCGGAGAGCCGATAAACTCCATGTAGTGCTCTGATCTGAACAGTGGTCTGTCCAGGCCCGGTGATGAAACCTCCAGGTTGTATCGACTCCTGATTGGATCCTTTACATCCAGTAGGGCAGCAGTCTCCCGGCTTACAACTTCACAGTCCTCAATACCCACACCACTTTCATGGTCGATATAAATACGCAGCAAGGCATGTTTCGGGTTGCTGTTGTATTCCAGCCCGACAAATTCATAGCCCAGCTCTTCTATCAGCGGCTGCAGTAATTCATTCAATTTCCGAACGCTCAAAACATTATCTCCGGGCACAAAAAAAGGGCACAAACGCCCCCGACGATCAGCCCCGGCCTCTACCGGAACCTACCCAATCACGCCCCTGTGGGCGGATGCGACAGCTTTATTTCATTACACCATCCAATCGTCGCAGAACCACCGGCGTCTGCCGGTGAAATAAAAAAAAGGGTCCTGCCGGACCCTTTATATATATTGGTAGCGGGGGCAGGATTCGAACCTGCGACCTTCGGGTTATGAGCCCGACGAGCTGCCAGACTGCTCCACCCCGCATCAGCAAGGAAGGCATGATAATGATTCGATGCGCGAATTACAAGAGCTGTCTTAACGAAAGTTCCATTCATTAACAGGTAAAAGAGAATTGTTATCATTCCCTCGTAATGCAGGGTGTCATAATCCGAAGCTTGCCATGCAAATGGCGATGAGAGAGCTTGAAAAAATACCCAAACCCAGGATCAAGATGCCATTCAATGTCAGCGCAGCACCGAAATCCACCGGGGCTTGTATAGCCACTTCGCTTTCTGGCTCATCGAAGTACATGAACTTGATGACGCGCAAGTAGTAAAACGCACCAATCACCGCAAAGACGACTGCAACAATAGCCAGCCACATCATCCCGGCTTCCATGACCGCCTGGAGCACCATCAACTTGGCAAAAAATCCGACCATAGGTGGCACACCCGCCATGGAAAACAACACCAGGCCCATAATCGCGGCATAAAAAGGATTGCGTTGGTTAAGACCCTTGAAGTCTTCCAGGTACTCTGCTTCAACGCCCCGTGCACTTAGTAATATGACCATGCCGAAAGCAGCGACCGTCATCAGACCATAGACAATAACGTAATACATCGCGGCACCAAAACCGAATGCCGTATTCGGCAATAACCCAAGCATGACAAAACCCATGTGGGAAATGGTCGAGTAAGCCAGCATGCGTTTGATATTCTTTTGCATAATGGCTGCGAGATTACCTAGGACTATGGACAGCAAAGCCAGGCTCGCCAGCATGCTCTCCCAATGAATATGCAAATCGCCCAGGCCACTGCTCAGGAAACGATATGCCATTGCAAACGCAGCCAGTTTTGGTACCGATGCAATGAACAGGGTAACCGCAGGAGGCGCACCCTCATATACATCAGGTATCCACATGTGGAAAGGAACCACACCAAATTTGAATGCAATACCGACCACTACAAAAACCAGACCGAATACCAGCAGAATATCATCTGAACCCTGGGTACTAATGGCCGCTGCGATATCAGGTAACAACAGACTACCGGTGGCGCCATATATCATGGACATGCCGTAAAGCAACATTCCCGAAGCCATTGAGCCCAGCACAAAATACTTCATGGCCGCTTCGGAGCCACGTCCTGAATCCCGGTCAAATGCAACCAGCGCATAAACAGACAGTGAAATCAGTTCCAGACCAAGATAAATCATCAGCATGCTGTTGGCAGAGATTAACAACATCACCCCGAGTAGCGAAAATAAGCTGAGGGTAAAAAAGTCCGCACGGAACATCTTGAAATTGCGCAGGTAAAATTTCGAATAAATGAATATCAGACCCATCAGCAAGAAGGCGAATACCTTGAGCACATCGCCCATGGCATCCCTGATGAAGCTGTCTTTGAATGCAGTCGCCGCTGGCACACCGTCAAGCAGGAAACCACCACGCAAGGTAATAATGGCGGCAAAAATTACTGTCAACATGGCAAGCATGTGAATGATGCCACGACGTTCTTCACGTAGAAACAGGTCGACGATCATAATCACACAGGCCATCACCAGAACCCAGAATTCAGGAGCAGCTAATAACATTTGGGCGCTGTTCATGTTAAATGACCTTTGATTGAATGATGTGTTGTAACAGGTGATCGACAGATGTATGCATCATGTCCACCAGCGGTTGCGGCCACAGACCAATAAATAACACCGCAAAAGCCAATATGCCCAACAGCAACGCCTCGCGGGCGTTAATATCCTGCAAGTTCTCAACTTCGCGGTTGGCAACAGCACCGAATATGACACGTTTGGCGAGCCACAAGCTGTATGCAGCACCGAGGATAAGTGTCAGTGCAGCCAGGAAGGCGAACCAGAAATTGGCCTGGAATGCAGACAGAATAACCATGAATTCACCGACGAACCCACTGGTTCCCGGCAGACCTGAATTAGCCATCAGGAAAAATACGGCGAACATGGCAAACCAGGGCATGGTATTTGCAACACCGCCGTAGTCCTTGATCATCCGGCTATGAACCCGGTCATACAAAACACCCACGGTCAGGAACAGTGCACCAGAGATAAAACCGTGCGAGATCATCTGCACCATTGCACCTTCAACACCCAATGCTGCACCCGATACCCCACCGGTATTGCGATAGATTCCGAAGGCAACAAACAAACCAAGCGTAACAAAACCCATGTGTGATATGGAAGAGTAAGCAATCAGCTTCTTCATATCCTGCTGTGCCAGGGCCACAAAGCCGATATACACCACGGCAATCAATGACAGGCCGATCACCAGCCAGTCCAGTGCAGCAGAGGCATCCGGCGTGATTGGCAGGCTAAATCGTATAAAGCCGTACCCACCGATCTTCAACATGATGGCCGCCAGGATGACAGAACCACCTGTAGGTGCCTCGACGTGTGCATCGGGTAACCATGTGTGTACCGGAAACATTGGAACCTTGACGGCAAATGCCGCAAGAAAACCGAGGAAGAGCCATTTTTGAGAAGTCAGTCCCAATGGCATTTCATGCCATGCCAGGATATCCCAGGTGCCCGACTGAATATACAGGTAGATCAGGCCGATAAGCATGAACACCGAGCCCAGGAATGTGTAAAGAAAGAACTTGATCGTGGCATAAACCCGGTTTGGGCCACCCCATATACCGATTACCAGGAACATCGGAATCAGCATGGCTTCAAAAAATACGTAGAAAAGCAGACCATCGAGTGCGGAAAACACACCGATCATCAAACCTTCCATCACCAAAAAGGCCGCCATATATTGATTGACGTTTTTCTGTATGGAGCGCCAACCGGCGATGACCACCAGAATTCCGAAAAACATGGTCAGCAATATCAATGGTGCGGAGAAACCATCAACACCCAGAGAATAATGGATATTAAAGGTTTCAATCCAGGGCCTTGATTCAACAAACTGCATGGCCGCAGTCGAGGTATCAAACGATAAGAACAGTGGCAATCCCAGCAAAAAAGTCGCGACTGAAATCACCAATGCCAGGCCCTTTGCCATCGCTGGCCGTTGAGCACCTGCCACCACTACAGCCACTGCACCCAAAACGGGCAGCCAGATTAGAGTACTTAGAAGAAATCCGTTCATTGTCCCATTCATCATCAAGGCACCATTGCTACCCAGACTGCTAATATCACTATCAGTCCGATTATCATGGCAAAGGCATAGTCATAGAGGAATCCTGTCTGCCAGCGGCGAACCCTTGCTGCCACCCATTCAACCACCCGGGCCGATCCATTCACAATACCGTTATCAATAAAACCCGCATCCGCTTTATGCCACAGACCGGTACCCAGCTTTACACTGCCTTCCGCAAAATATTTCTGGTAAAACTCGTCGAAGTAATACTTGTGGTCGAGCAGACGGTACAAAAACGGCATACGATTGCGAACAGTGTCTGCGATCGATGGCCGGAACATATAAATAAATGTTGCGAGTGCAAAACCGGTGATCATCAACCAGAAAGGCAAAGTGGAAACCGCGTGTGTTGCCATCGCCGTGGCACCATGGAAATGCTCACCCAGTTCCGCAATGACGTTATTCTTGTCGAGCACGAAGATAGAATCTTCCAGCCAACCACCAAACAGTATGGGTTCTATGGTCATGTAACCAATGAAAATGGATGGTATGGCCAGCAGAATCAACGGTATGGTAACAACCAAAGGAGATTCCTTGGGTGCATGTGCTAATTGTCCATTCGGCAAATGGTCGTGCTCGCCACTGTCGTGAACCACTTCAAACCGTTCCTTGCCATGAAAGGTCATATACAACAATCTGAAACTGTAGATCGCGGTAATCAAAACCCCCGCCACGACGGCAAAGTACGCAAAGCCACTGCCCCACCTGTGTGAATCGGCGACCGCTTCGATAATCGAATCCTTGGAATAAAAACCGGCAAAAAATGGAAATCCAATCAGTGCCAGTGTACCGATCCAGGCGGTTATCCAGGTAATCGGCATATATTTTCTCAAACCACCCATGTAGCGCATGTCCTGCTGGTGATGTAAGGCAATAATCACCGAACCTGCACAGAGGAACAGCAGCGCTTTGAAGAATGCGTGTGTCATCAGATGAAAAATAGCCGCTGAATATGCGGACGCACCCAGTGCAACCGTCATGTAACCCAGTTGGGACAAGGTTGAATAAGCGATCACCCGTTTGATATCGTTTTGAACGATACCGATCAAACCCATGGAAAGTGCTGTAAACGCACCAATCAACATGACAAAACTCAGGGCTACATCACTCAATTCAAACAGTGGTGACATTCTGGCCACCATGAAAATACCAGCCGTCACCATCGTGGCAGCATGAATCAAAGCAGAGATTGGCGTTGGGCCTTCCATGGAATCCGGAAGCCACACGTGTAATGGAGCCTGTGCCGATTTACCCATGGCGCCGATGAACAGGCATACACAGATAAATGTCAGCATATTCCATTCCATACCGCCGGGAATTGAAATTGTCTGGTCGACAACGCTACCGGCCTGACTAAAAACTTCTACATAGTCCAACGTACCGAAAGTTAAAAGTACTGCTGCGATACCAAGCAGGAAACCAAAATCACCCACCCGGTTGACCAGGAAGGCCTTTAGACCTGCTGCGGTTGCAGACTCCCTGTTAAACCAGAATCCAATCAGCAGATAGGACACCAGTCCCACAGCTTCCCAGCCAAAGAACAACTGCAGGAAGTTATTGGACATCACCAGCATCAGCATTGAAAACGTAAATAGTGCGATATAGCTGAAGAAGCGCTGGTAGCCCGGATCATCACGCATATAACCAATCGTATAGATATGCACCATCAGTGAAACAAAACTCACTGTACACATCATCAGGGTAGTCAGGTGGTCAATCAGGAAGCCAATCTGGAAGCGGATACCATCGGCGACCATCCAGGTATAAACAGTCATATTAACGGTATCCAGCGTACCGTCAATTTGCTGCTTCAGAATCCATGCAGATAATGCAAATGACAGTGTCACACCTAGTATGGCAACGGTATGTGAACCCACGCGACCTATCTGGTTGCGGAAGAAACCAGCCAGAATCGCGCCGCCTAATGGCGCCAGCACTATCAGCAACAGAGTGGTTTGCAACGACATGTTCATCCTTTCAGATCATCCAGTTCGGCAACGTTAATGGTTTGCCGGTTACGGAAAAGTACGACCAGGATGGCAAGACCTATGCCTGCCTCAGCTGCCGCCACCGTCAGTATGAAAAATACAAATATCTGCCCGTCCAGGTTACCCAGGAAACGGGAAAATGCTACGAAATTCATATTGACTGCCAGAAGCATCAGCTCAATACACATCAGCAGAATGATGATGTTCTTCCGGTTAATAAATATTCCGGCAACACTGAGACTAAACAGTATTGCGCCAAGGGTCAGAAAATGGGCAAGTGTCAGCATGATGATTCCTCAAACGCTCCGCGGCTTTTCTGATTTCATTTTGACCAGCCTGACACTTTCGTCACGACGGGTCCTGACCTGAACGGACGGATTCTGGGTTTTTATACCCGTGCGCGTTCGTAGGGTCAGTGAGACAGCCGCGATGATCGCGACCAATAAAATTACACCAGCAACTTCAAACGGCAACAGGTAATTGGTATACAGCAGTTCACCCAGTTCACGCGTATTACTGTAATCAGGGGGATTAGGCATGGGCACCGGAAACATTTCCACCCCAAAACGCCCCTTGCTCCACATCATCATCAGTAACTCGACCGCCATGGCTATTGCCACCAGTACGGCCACAGGCAAATAGCGGGTGAAGCCTTCCTTGAACGGCACCAGGTTGATATCCAGCATCATCACAACGAACAGGAACAGCACCATGACAGCACCGACGTAGACAACAATCAGTATGATGGCAAGGAACTCGGCCTCTAAAAGCATCCAGATACCGGCAGCAGTAAAAAAAGCAAGCACCAGGAACAAAACGGCATATATGGGGTTGCGTACCGTGATAACCGCTACTGAAGCAAACACCAAAACCAGTGAAAAAGCGTAAAAAATCAGTTCCTGGACAATCATCGGTAGGCCGCATCCTTGTTACGATTTTCTGCAATCTCCGATTCGAAACGATCACCGACCGCCAGTAGTTTTTCCTTTGTCATAATGGCTTCTTCAGGAGACTCAAAGTGATACTCGAGAAAGCCCGTTTCAACGATGGAATCAACCGGACAGGATTCTTCGCAAAATCCACAGAAAATACATTTGAACAGATCTATGTCATACCGCGTTGTACGGCGACTGCCGTCATCGCGTTGCGTAGACTCAATGGTGATTGCCAGCGCGGGGCAAACGGCCTCGCACAACTTGCAGGCAATACAACGTTCTTCACCGTTCGGGTAGCGCCGCAATGCATGCAGGCCACGGAAACGGACAGACTTGGGGGTTTTTTCTTCCGGGTAATTGATGGTAATAGTTTGACGGAACATATGACGCATGGTGAGGCTCAGCCCTGCCAGCAACTCGAGCAACAACAAACTTCGGAAATACTCAATAATACGTTTCATCCTCAGCTACCCTTTACCACGATTCCGAGTACGGTCATCAGGGATGCAAGCATCACCCAGACCAACGTAATAGGAATAAGCACTTTCCAACCCAGACGCATGATCTGGTCGTAACGGTAGCGGGGGAACGTTGCCCGATACCACAAAAACATAAACATAAACACGACGGTCTTGGCCAGGAACCAGAATATGCTTCCCTCGCCAAGGAATGTATCGCCCAGTACCGGCATACCTTCAAAAGGTGATAACCAGCCACCGGCAAACAGGATAGCGGTCAGACCGGAAATCAGGATCATATTGGCGTATTCGGCCAGGAAGAAAACAGCAAAGGCAGAACCCGAATATTCCACGTGGAAGCCGGCCACGATCTCTGACTCACCCTCTGAAACATCAAATGGAGCACGATTGGTCTCTGCAAGACCTGAAATCATGTAGATAACAAATAACGGCAACAACGGTAACCAGTACCAGTCAAATATTCCGCCTTGCTGGGCCAGCACTATTTCCCGAAGGTTCATGGTTCCGGCCAGGATCAGTACACCAACCAGTGCAAAACCCATGGCGATTTCGTAAGAGACAGCCTGTGCCGCGGCACGCATGGCGCCAAGGAACGCGTATTTGGAGTTGGAAGCCCAACCAGCGATGATAACGCCGTATACACCCAGGGAAGTCAGCGCCAATACATAGATCAGACCGGCGTCTACGTCTGCCAACACGAGGAAATCGTTAAATGGTACAACCGCCCAGGCCGCGAAAGCAGGTGCCAATGCAATGATCGGTGCTATCAAAAACAGGAATCGGTTGGAACTGGTCGGTAAAATAATTTCTTTCAACAGCAACTTGAATACATCTGCAAACGGCTGTATCAAGCCCAATGGACCAACCCGGTTGGGTCCCACACGAATCTGCATGGAACCAATAACCTTGCGCTCAAAATACGTGTAAAAAGCCACCGCAGTGATCAGCGGAACTGTGATTATCAGTATTTTTATCAGTGTCCAGATGAGGTACTGTGACTGTAACCAGGTGTATCCTGTTTCAAGCAATTCAAGCATCAGATCGCCTCCACACTAATGGGTCCGAAACTGTCGCCCAATGGTCTGCCGACACTGGTTGCACATTTAACCCAAACTGCACCAGCAGGCAATTCACTGAAGATGCGAATCGGTAGCGTTACCTGCCCTTCACCCTGGCTGACTTTAACTTCGCGACCCTCGGCAAAACCCTTGCTGCCGGCATCATCGGGATTCAAACCCACAAATGCATTATCGGCGTGCACGGTTTCCTGCAGATATTTGGAACGTCGGCACAAGGCATCAACGGCATACATTGCAACATCACCGACACGGTAAAGATCACCGGTCGAACCAGGTGCAACCAGTTCAATATCGGCCGGGGTGTATTCAGCCTGGGAAATTTCGGCGAGCATTTCATCCCGCACCGAAGTAATGTCCACCTGTGTGAAGCCATCAAGTTCAAGCTCAGCACCCAGGCGACGTAGTATTTTCCACCCGGCCCTGGCCTGGCCAGAAGCATTGACTGCCTGCCCGGCCTCAAAAAACTGCCCGTCGAATGTATAAAACAGGCCCTCGGATTCAGCCATCGGTGCCAGCGGCAATATCACATCTGCGACAGCTTTCAGACCATCGCTGGCAAAGGCGGTTACCGCAACCACGGTTTCTGCTGATGCCAGTGTCTTCATTGCCATGGCTGGATTGGCCAGATCAAATTCTGGTTCGATGTCCCACAAAAGATAGTCTTTTACAGGCGTAGTCAGCATTTCCCTGGCATTCAGACCGTTCTCTGCTTCAGTTCCACCACTACCAAATCCAGGTAGCGCACCAGCCAATACAGCACCCGTCGCGTTGCCGCCATGTGTGACAATATTCAAAACAGCACCCGTCACAGAAGCAATCCACGCAGACAATTGTCGCAACCAGGAGGCCTGTTCGTGTGCCAGGGCACTCTGCCCCAGAATTAGCATTCTGTCGCTGCCACTGTTTAGCATTTCAGCTATTTCAGCATGAGATTCAGTCACCTGTGTCGCATTCGATGCGGCCTGTAGCGATCCTGGTATCCCATTTCCGGTAACATTTGAAACCGCCATGGCAAGCGCTGCCAGTTGGTTAACCATGTCTTGTGGTGAGGCAATTATTTTGTTGGCAAGAGCGAAATGGAAATTCCAGTCAACTGGGTTCAATGCAGCAATTTGTGCACCTTTGCGCCATGCCTTGCGAACACGTTGTCCAAGGATGGGTGCTTCATGTCGGATATTGCACCCAATCAACAGGATGCGGTCTGCATCGTCGATTGCGGCCATGGGAGACTGGAAACCAGCCGCCTGACCACGTGCCTTGTCGTCACTGAAGTCCTGCTCTCTCAAGCGGTGATCAATATTCGGACAATCAAGTCCGCGAGCCAGGCGTTGTGCAAGAAAATACTCTTCCGTAGAAGCACTACCGGACATCAACACCGCCAGGCCGGAACCACCATGAGCGGTTACTGCCCTGCGCAGGGCCTTTGATGCGACACGAATACCCTCATCCCAGCTAACGTTCTGCCATTGACCATCGACTTTAACCATGGGCTCAAGCACCCTGTCTTCAGATTCGAGGCCAAAATGAGAATAACGGTCACGATCTGACAACCAGGTTTCGTTGCTGGATTCACTGTCTCTCGGCACCGCACGCATGACCTGCGCACGACGTGTGTGATACCACAGGTTGGAACCCACACCATCATGAGTTGCCAGGGATGGTCTTGCCATCAATTCCCAGGCACGTGCTGAAAAACGGAATGGTTTGTTGGTCAACGCACCCACGGGACACAAATCGATCACATTGCCGGATAATTCAGAATCAATACCCTGTGCCAGACTGGTGCCAATCTCGGAACGGTCACCCCGTCCGAACATACCCAGTTCGTTGGTGCCGGCTATTTCATCGAGGAAACGCACGCAGCGCGTGCATTGAATGCAACGGGTCAGATCAGTCTGTACCAATGGGCCGATATTGTGGTCTTTGACCACGCGTTTGCGCTCGCTGAAGCGGGAAACAGAACGACCATAACCCATGGCCAAATCCTGTAATTCACACTCACCACCCTGGTCGCATATTGGGCAATCCAGCGGGTGATTGATGAGCAAAAACTCCATCACACCATGTTGTGCATCTATCGCGCGACGTGACTGCGTATAAATTTTCATGCCATCCATGACCGGTGTGGCACATGCCGGCATCGGTTTAGGTGCTTTTTCCACATCTACCAGGCACATACGGCAGTTGGCCGCGATGCTGAGTTTGCTGTGATAACAAAAGCGTGGAATGCTGATTCCAGCTTTGTCTGTCGCCTCAATTATCATCGAGTTTTTAGGTACTTCCATGGCCTTACCGTCAATTTCGATATTGACCATATCAACCACATTTTCAGGCTGCGTGCTCATGCAGCTTTCCCCTTTTGATCATCGACAATGGAATGGCCGTGTTCAATGTAGTATTCAAATTCATGCCAGAATTGACGCAGGAACCCCTGCACCGGCCAGGCGGCGGCTTCACCAAACGCGCAAATAGTGTGACCTTCAATTTGTCCCGCTGCAGAACGCAGTAATTCCAGGTCTTCCTGTTTGCCGTTTCCGTCAACGATTCTTTGCAATACACGATGCATCCAACCGGTACCTTCACGACAGGGTGTGCACTGACCACAGGATTCCATATGGTAAAAACGTGAAATTCGCGTGCATGCTTTGACCATGCAGGTGGTTTCATCCATAACAATAACTGCGCCTGAACCAAGACCTGAACCGGCCTTGCTCAGAGCATCGAAATCCATGCTCAATTCCATCATCACGTCAGCTGGCAAAATCGGCATGGAACAACCACCCGGTATAACACCTTTAAGTTTGTTACCGTTGCGTACGCCACCGGCCATTTCCAGAAGCTCGCTAAAAGATGTACCCAGTGGAACTTCAAAATTCCCGGGTTTATTGACATGCCCGGAAACAGAAAATACCTTTGGTCCGCCATTGTTGGGCTTGCCGATTTTCAGGAACCAGTCACCACCATTGCGCATGATATGCGGGATAGATGCCAGTGACTCTGTGTTGTTGATCGTACTGGGTTTGCCATAAAGGCCAAAATTGGCCGGGAAAGGCGGTTTAAAACGGGGTTGGCCCTTCTTGCCCTCCAGCGATTCCATCAATGCGGTTTCTTCACCGCAGATATAAGCACCGGCACCCAGGGCACCGTAAATATCCATATCAACACCGCTGCCCATCAGGTCTTTGCCGAGCAAGCCAGCAGCGTAAGCTTCTTTCAGAGCCGCCTCAAAACGTTCGAACGGTTCGTGATGAAACTCACCACGAAGATAGTTGTAGCCAACGGTCGCACCCATTGAATATCCAGCGATGGCCATGCCTTCGATGACTGCATGTGGGTTGTAGCGAAGAATATCGCGATCATGGCAGGTGCCAGGCTCGGATTCATCTGAATTACACAGGATATACTTCTGACCGGGTGCGGAACGTGGCATAAAGCTCCACTTCAACCCAGTCGGGAAACCCGCACCACCGCGTCCACGCAAGGCAGAGGATTTAACGTTTTCAATAATCTCTGCAGGGTCGGTCTTCTCGGCCAATATCTTTTTCCAGGCCTTGTAGCCATCGATAGCAAGATAGGTCTCCATAGACCATGGCTGTTCTGCATCAAGCGTAGCGAATACAACGTTGTGATCAGCCATCAGTCAAGCCCATCCAAAATTTTGTCGACTTTATCGGTATCAAGGTTTTCATGGTAATGACCATCAACCACCATCATGGGTGCTCCGCAACAGGCGGCGAGGCATTCTTCTTCAACTATCAATGTAATGCGGTTATCAGCCGTCGTTTCGCCCAGTTTTATGCCCAATTTCTTTTCAACGTGGTCCAGAAGATCTTCAGCGCCATTGAGCCAGCAGGAAATATTGGTACAAATATTGACCTTGTGTTTACCGACCGGTTTCTGGTCAATCATTGAATAGAAACTAGCAACCTCATAGGCCCAGACCGGCGGTAATTCCAGGTAATCTGCAACTGCTTCGATCATGTCCTTGCTGACCCAGCCACCATTTTGATGCTGGGCGGCGAGTAATGCCTGTATCAGTGCCGAACGTTTGTGCTCGGCCGGAAACTTGCTTACCCAATGATCTATCGTTGCCCGTGTGTCCTCATCAAGAAGGGCCTTTTTACCGGCAATGAATTCAGCTTTATGGCTCATTAGCGGTCTACCTCACCAAATACGATATCGAAGGTGCCCATCAGGGCCACAACGTCTGCCAACATATGTCCTTTTGCCAATTCGTCCATGCAGGAAAGATGGGCAAAACCCGGCGCTCTCAAATGAACCCGGAAGGGTTTGTTGGCTCCATCGGAAACCAGGTAGCAACCGAACTCACCCTTGGGTGCTTCGACCGCTGCGTATGTCTCACCTTTTGGAACGCTGTAACCTTCTGTAAACAGTTTGAAATGATGGATCAGGGCTTCCATATCGTCCTTCATTTCTTCACGTGTTGGCGGTATCACCTTGAAATTCTTCAGCATTACGTGACCCGGGTTGGCACGCAACCAATCGACGCACTGCAAAATGATACGGGCCGACTGGCGCATTTCTTCAATGCGAACCAGGTACCGGTCATAACAATCCCCGTTGATACCCACGGGAATATCAAAATCCATCTCGTGATACATGGCATAGGGCTGTTTCTTACGCAGATCCCATTCCACTCCAGAACCACGCAACACGGGACCGGAACACCCAAGCTGTTGGGCCCGATCGGGTGATAACACACCGATGCCCACAGTACGTTGCTTCCAGATACGGTTATCGGTCAGCAGCGTTTCATACTCATCGACCTTCGAGGGAAAATCTTTGGCAAAGGCTTCGATGAAATCCAGCAGGCTGCCTTCGCGCCACTCATTTCTTTGCTTGAGTTTTTTACCCTTGGTCCAGGGCGTCTCTTTATATTGAGGCATGCTGTCCGGCAGGTCACGATAGACACCACCTGGACGATAATAACTTGCGTGCATACGGGAACCGGATACGGCCTCGTACATATCGACGGTCTGCTCGCGTTCGCGGAATGCATATAAAAAGACCGTCATCGCACCGAGATCAATACCTGATGAGCCAATCCACAACATGTGGTTGCCGATACGGGTAATCTCGTCAAACATGGTACGGATATACTGTGCACGTTTGGGTGGTTCGATACCCAGCAACTGTTCAATTGCCCGAACATAAGCATGCTCGCTGCACATCATGGAAACGTAATCCAAACGATCCATGTAACCGATCGACTGGTTAAACGGCTTGCTTTCAGCCAGTTTCTCTGTTCCACGATGCAATAGACCGATATGCGGATCTGCACGTACAACGGTTTCGCCATCCAGTTCCAGTACCAGCCTGAGAACACCATGGGCCGCGGGATGTTGCGGCCCGAAATTCATCGTATAGTTGCGAATTTCTGACATCTTTATTCTGCCCCGGGCGCCTGAGAGTCGGCCGCTTCATCTGCCGCCTTGTCAATATCGTCTGCTTTGTAGCGCGAATCATCGCGAATAACGCGAGGTACCAGCACCCGAGGCTCAATCTCTACCGGCACGTAGACCACGCGGCCTTTCTCCTCGTCATAAAGTACGGTCACATTGCCAATCAACGGGAAATCCTTGCGGAATGGATGACCGGTAAAGCCGTAATCCGTCAAAATTCTGCGCAGATCAGGGTGACCTTCAAAAATGATGCCGAACATGTCGAATGTTTCACGTTCGTACCAATTGACAGAATTCCAGATTTCTACCAACGACGGAACAATGGGAAAACCCTCGTCAGCCGCGAATGTTGTCATACGCAGACGGGTGTTGTGACGGGTCGAGAGCAGGTGTACCACAACACTGAATCGCTGTTCTGCATCGGTTGATTCAGGGCGGTTTTTCCAATCAAAACGACCAGGGCCCATGCCCTCAACACCACGGCTGAATCCATCATGGGTTGCATCGGTGGTTTCCCATTCCACCTGGCCATAACCAAGATAGTCAACACCACACAGATCAGTTAACTGGCTGAATGAAAAGCGCGCATCGTCACGCAGCGTTTGCGCAACCTCGAGCCAATCATCCACAGGAACCTGAATGGTGACCATGCCGCGGCCAGGATCAGTAATTTTGATTCGTTCGCCAAAACACTCAGCGAGTTGCTCGGACAGGCTTTTAGACACGTCAATCATTGGCTTACCTGGCAATTGTAGTGGTACGGCGAACTTTCTTTTGTAACTGCAAAATACCGTATATCAGGGCTTCAGCCGTGGGCGGACAACCCGGGACATATATATCCACCGGCACAATGCGATCACAACCGCGCGTGACCGAATAGGAATAATGGTAATAACCACCACCATTGGCACAGGAACCCATGGAGATTACCCACCTCGGTTCGGCCATCTGGTCATATACCTTGCGCATTGCAGGCGCCATTTTATTGCAAAGTGTTCCTGCGACTATCATGACGTCAGACTGACGCGGACTGGGGCGGAATATGACGCCAAACCTGTCAAGGTCATAACGTGCTGCGCCTGCCTGCATCATTTCCACCGCGCAACAGGCCAGCCCAAAAGAAACCGGCCACATTGAGCCGGTTCGTGCCCAGTTAAGCAGGGCATCAAGCGAGGTCGTAACCACGCCACGGGCCAGCAAGGGATTACTATCCGCATTTGGCCTCAGAATATCGTCTATTTCCCCGAGTTCGGTTCCCCGATCCGGGTACATTATGTCCATCATTCCCATTCCAGCGCGCCTCTTTTCCAGATTACAAAGTAGCCGATGACCAGCTCGATAACGAATACAAACATGGCTGCAACACCGAACATGCCCAGCGTATCCAGGGCCAGCGCCCAGGGCAGGAAGAATGTGATTTCAAGATCAAATATGATGAACAGGATCGCTACCAGGTAGTAACGAACATCAAACTTCGTACGTGTATCCTCAAAAGCCTCAAAACCGCACTCGTAAGGAGATAATTTCTCACTGTCTGGCTTTGTCGGGCCAAGTAATCCACCAAGTACTATCAGCACAATGCCAATAATGGTGGAAACACTGAGAAAAATCAGAATTGGCAGGTATTGTGCAAGCATACTCCGGTCTCAATTCAAGTCCCGGACGGCTATTTACCGTCCATTTAAAATGGTGCCCAAGGCCGGACTCGAACCGGCACGACTTCCGTCACTACCCCCTCAAGATAGCGTGTCTACCAATTCCACCACTTGGGCTACTCTTTTCGCAAACTCAGGATCCATCGCCACCGGATGGATCTTCATCAGAACCGTCACTCGCTGGCACTGACTCAGCTCCTGATTCAATCACCGGCATATCACCGGCACTTTTTTCTGTGGCAGGTTGTGCAATCACAGCATCAACCGAGGGTACATCTGAAGAATCAGCAGCATTAATTGCTACAGGTATGTCCGGTACCGTTTGGGTCGTGACTTCTTCCGTTGCCGGAGAGGTCGTTCCAACCACACCGAGATCGGTCTCAGGCGCAATACTGGCACGTGAGGCTAGCACGGCCATGGTCAAGCTGATTAAGCAAAACCCCGCTGCCAGTACCCAGGTGGTACGCGACAAAAAATTGCCCGCACCGCGAGACCCGAAAACAGTGCCTGAAGCGCCACTTCCGAAAGCAGCACCGGCAGTAGCACCAGCACCTTTTTGAATCAAAATAAAAGCGATCATCGAAATTGCGATGAGCACGTGAAAAATATTTAAAACCTGCATACTTTATTCCGTTTTTCCGAGCACTAATTAAGCAATGGCGCTATAAATTGCGAGGAAGTCTTCAGCTGTTAAAGACGCTCCTCCAACAAGTCCGCCATCGATATCACTCTGCGCAAACAATTCGGCGGCATTGGAACCTTTCACGCTGCCGCCGTATAGGATACGTAGTTGATCGGCTATTGTAACATTGAGCGATGATAATTTGTCACGTATAAATGCATGCACAGACTGCGCCTGATCCGGCGAAGCAGTCAGGCCCGTTCCGATTGCCCAAACAGGTTCGTATGCAACGATGGCCCGGTTGAACGTCTCTATACCAGCACTATTGATTACTGCATCCAACTGGCGCGCGACGACGGCTTCAGTCTGACCTGCTTCCCGCTCCTCGAGTGTTTCGCCAACACACAATACCGGTTCTAAGCCGGAATCCAGGGCGGCTTTAAATCGAAGCGCGACGTCAGCATCGCTTTCGCCGTAGACTGCACGTCTTTCGGAGTGACCGACCAGCACATACTGACAACCCATATCCACCAGCATATTGCCACTGGTCTCACCGGTGTGCGCACCTTGAGGATTAGGGTTCAGGGTTTGTCCACCCCACTTGATGTGACTACCGGACAGAATCGACTCTGCCAGGGACAAATAGGGGAAAGAAGGAAACACGGCCAGATCGGCCTTGCCATCCGCTGAACTGCCTGCCAGCAGGCCTTCCAGTAATGAACTGACCATGGTTTTAGAACCATGCATTTTCCAGTTTCCTGCAACCAGTATTCTTCTCATCTTTATTGTCCTGTTAAGCGCTAACTATGCTAGGGCGCGCAAGCATACCCACACAGCGCTTTTGTCGCAAGTCTAAAACCGAAGAGGATGATGAAGTACACGGGCACAAAAACAAATGATGCAGATCAACTTCTGGTCTAAATGACCTATGTCAAAGGTTCCTCGTGGGGGTGTTTGAGGTTGATTCATGGGTCGTGTAGGCGGGGTGCGTACAATTTGGGCCGCATTGGGGGTGCACTACCTCCTTTCAGGACACGTCGTGATCACTTCCATGACCAATGCACGTTTGGGGCCGCATCGGGGGGGCACTACCTCCTTTCAGGACTCGCCATGAACACGTCCGTGTGGGCTCGGGCGCGACGTCCGTGTCGCTCACGGTCCTGAAAGGAGGTAGTACACCCCCACTGCTACAGAAGTCTGTAATTGATCGCACAACGCTTTTCGCAGGTTCGAAGTAACGTAAGGTGGGTAATTTATTACCCACGGGATCAGAGCTTGTCATGCTGGCAGTCAATAACAACCGGGATGATGTGTCGTGGGTAACAAGTTACCCACCGTACGTGACTATTGACTTCAGATAAGCTCAGTACCACCAAACAACATATGATGCGTATACAGGAAAGCCATGTAAGCAAGAACGCTGAACAACACCTGGGTGAAGTCTTGCTTGAAGCTCGCCTTTTCCGGTTTGACCCATTCGCCATCACGATGGTTGATCAGGAATATCTCGATAACTGCCCAAATACTCAGACCGCCAAACAACACGAGAGAGCGTGCGGTGCCTACAGCCAGCAAATGCCCGACACCCCAACACACCATACCAATCAACTGGGGGTGGCGTAGCATGCGTTTGAAATTATTGGGTGGGTACGGCGCCAGGAACAGGATAAAGCCAATCAGCACCAGCACGGCTGCTGCATGTCCGCCCCATTCCGGCACTGTATATAACGCGGCGAGGACTTCGGGCTCAACGGGGGTCATGGATGTCCAGCCCGAAATGATCAGATAAATGGATAGCAGCATGAACAGGAGAAATACACCTTTGTAAGGATACTCACCAATACGGCCGACCATATTCTTTTTGAGATCTTTTGTCAGCCCGGGAAGCATGTGGACCAAACTCCAGAGTAAAACACCTAATACAAGACGCGTCATAACCCATTCCTCCGTGTTCTGTTTTCAATCACAGCTGCAACGCATATCATACGGCAGACATCATCATTCACCCTGCTTAAAGTGTAGTAGCATGGTCGATAATTCATATGATACAGGTCAATAGAATGAATCAGGAAAACACGGACAGCGGCACTCAGAAACCCTGGGCTTTGGTTACCGGCGCATCTGCCGGAATAGGTGCTGAGTTCTGCCGGCAACTTGCAACTCAGGGTTATCAACTGGTATTGGTGGCAAGACGTGCAGATAGATTGCAGGCCGTCGCGGATGAATTACGGCAATCTTTCGATACTCAGAGCATCATTATTACCGCTGACCTGTCCCAAAAAGACGCTTGCGAGGTAATTTTCAATCGTCTTGAGAAAGACAACATCACCATTGAGTACCTGATCAACAATGCAGGTTATGGCATGCCCGGAAGCTTCCATGTACCTGGCTGGCGGGAACATGCAGATTTTATCCAGGTAATGATGACCACCGTGTGCGAACTGACCTGGCGCCTGCTACCGGCTATGCGGGAACGTGGACGTGGCTTCATTGTCAACGTGGCTTCGGTTGCAGGGCTGGTTTCGCCAGATGCAGGTCATACATTGTACGGTGCGAGCAAATCCTTCCTGATCAAGTTCAGTCAGTCGCTTGCCTTGGAAAATGAAGAATGCGGCGTAAAAGTCTGTGCGCTTTGTCCAGGCTTCACCTACAGCGAATTCCACGATGTAAACGGCACCCGTGAAATGATCAGTCAGCTTCCGTCATTTCTATGGTTGGATGCCAAGGATGTAGTATCCGACGCCATCCGGGCTTTATCCAAACAAAAGGTAAAAACGGTGGTTGTTCCAGGCCGACAATACAAAGTTATTGTATTTATCTATCGTTATTTGCCCTGGCTTAGTTCACTCTTAAGCAAGAGAACGGCTAAAAATTATCGGGTAACCGATTAGCCGATCAGTAGACATAAAAGTCCACCCTATGGTTCTTTTGACCAACCGATCTCACCGGCTGTCACTCCACCAACCACACAATGTTTCAAACTGGGCGGACGTCGCCAGTTATTTGCCGAAACGGCAATTCGCCCCGCCATGATCTCTGCCCGGTTCTGCGGAAACAGCGGGGATTGTTTGGGGTTCGCAAGGCCCTCCGGCGCAGCGGGTTGACCATTAAAGGGGTCATACTTGTCACTGGCACCCAGAACATGCATCAGTTCATGGGTGATGACAATGCGATTCCGTGCTGCCATTTGTCGTGATGCGATGGCATTCACTACACCATAACTGCCATTCTTGATACCAACCGAGCGTTCCAGAAGACCGTCGGATTTGCCTTTCTGATAAAGCACGAACATCCTGACATCATCGGGTGCGAGCCCATCCTGTCCGGTGTTTCTCCATGCCCACCAACGCATTTTCAAACTCCACAACATGACGCCCGGACCAGAATCTTCGGCAGGTAAAGCCGGTGGCAATACTGTTAATGGCCGGGCCACCTGAAAAAAAACCGGTGTTTCAAGCTCACGGCCATAGCGTGATGCCTGTTGCCTGATAAAAACCCCTATGTCCTGGAATGAATTGACCTGGAGGTTTTCCGCATAACGTTGGGTATTGGCCTCGAAATCAGCCAGGACAGGATAAATGGTTATCCAAAGAGGTTTTTCCCAACTGGCGAGCCGATTCCCGGTCAACCATTGGTTGCCAGCAACAATAACCAGAATGGTTAGCAGTATCGCTATACGGATATTACGAAACATTGGAGACCTACGAACCCGCCACCGTCATGCGTCCCATCAGAATTGAACCGGCTTGAACACTTGAGCGGACGTCGGCATCGGTTCCAACTGCCTCAATGGCCATGAACATATCTTTCAGGTTGCCTGCGATGGTAACTTCATCAACCGGGAATTGAATTTCGCCATTCTCAATCCAGAAACCACCCGCACCACGGGAATAGTCACCGGTCACGATACTGACCCCCTGCCCCATGACTTCGGTAACCAACAAACCGGTTCCCATTTGTTGCATCAGTTCTTTTGCTGAAAACTGGCCGGGTTGTACGATCAGGTTGTGCACACCGCCGGCGTTGCCTGTTGATTCCAACCCCAACCTGCGAGCAGAATAACTGGCCAGGACATAACCCGTCAGCACACCATTGTGTATTAACTCACGGTCGCTGGTAGCCACACCCTCGGCATCAAATGCCGTGCTCGCCGGGCCACGCTGAATATAGGGTCTTTCCGACATATTCATCCATTCAGGAAACAAAGCCTGACCAACAGAGTCCTGCAGGAAAGATGCCTGGCGATAGAGCGCGCCACCTGATATCCCAGCCAGCAAATGACCAACCAATCCGCGTGCCACCTCCGGAGAGAAAAGTATGGGCACCTCACAGGTTTGTATTTTGCGGGCCCCGAGCCGTTTAACCGTTCGGCGCGCAGCCTCATGACCGGTATCTTCTACACTTTCAAGATCGGAATACGCTCGCTTCGAATCGTACCAATAGTCGCGTTGCATGGCATCACCCTCACCGGCAATCAGCACACAACTTTGTCCGTAACGGGTGCCATCTCTGCGACCAACAAAACCGTTGGAATTGGCGTAAACATTCAGGCCGAAACTGCTTGAAGCCGAGGCACCATCCGAATTAGAAATTTCGGTGTTTTCGAGACCTGCGGCCTCACAGGCCAGTGCCCGTTCAGATGTCAGTTCTGCATTCAAGGGTTGCGGATGCCACAAATCGAGATCAGGAAAATGCTCCGCCAACCTGTCTTCGGGGGCCAGTCCATTGCACTTGTCCGCCTGCGTAAAGCGGGCGATGTCAATGGCTTTTCCCACACAGGTACGGATAGAATCCGGACGCAAATCACCCGAGGAAGCATGACCTTTACTCTTGCCAAGATAAACACTGACAGCAAAACCGCTATCACGCGAATGCTCAAGGGTCTCAACCTCACCCATGCGAACATTGACATCCAGCCCATAGTGAATACTCGCAGACACTTCGGAACTGTCAGCACCCAGACTTTTCGCAAAATCTATGGCTGCCTGCGCATTGTCGGCCAAAGCGGATAAATCCCGATCGCGATCAGGAACAGCCTGGGCTACCATACTGGAATCAATCATTAGTGAAGTGTCCTATATAATGTGACGATTGGGTAATCAACTTTCTTGGGTAAAAAAACGGCATGAACGAATCCAGCACCGAAAATGACACGCTTGAAATCAGTAAAAGCCAACGCAAACGTGAAGCTCACGAACTGCTGGATCTGGCCAAAAAGCTGGTTTCGATGCCTGAATCCAGACTCAATAAACTGCCGATGGATGAGGATCTGAGGGATGAAGTGGAATTCGCCCGTAATATCCGCGCGCATGGTGCCAGAAAGAGGCAACTTATGACGGTCGGAAAAATGCTTCGTAAACGTGACAACGAGGAACTGCTCGACGCTGTTTACAATGTTGACCAGAAAAACCGGCAGATGAACGCGCGTTTTCATCATGTCGAGACCTGGCGAGACCGCCTGATTGAAGGTGATGATAAAGACCTGTCCGAACTACTCGAACAAACCCCTGCTGCAAACGCACAAACCCTGCGCCAGTTAATCCGTAATGCAAAAAAAGAACTCCAGCTGGACAAAGCACCATCGGCATCACGCAAGTTGTTCAAGCTTTTACGTGAAATGGACGGTGAAAATCCGTTACCACCGTTATAAAACAGTATCGGAATAACGTCCCGTAGGGTGCGTAATTTGTTACGCACGTGGAACAATAACCGAACACGTGCGTAACAAGTTACGCACCCTACACCGCTGTTATTAACTGGCACCGTCATCCCGGTGCCAATATTCGGACTTGTACTCAAGTTTGTGTACCACCAACCGTCAACGAGTCTATTCTCAAGGTTGGCTGACCAACACCCACCGGTACACTCTGTCCATCCTTGCCGCATACACCCACACCGGCATCCAGTTTCAAATCGTTGCCCACCATACTGACCTGGGTCATGACTTCAGGTCCGTTGCCAATCAATGTGGCACCACGGACCGGTCGTGTAATTTTTCCGTTTTCGATCAGATAGGCTTCGGAGGCTGAAAACACGAATTTGCCTGATGTGATGTCAACCTGGCCACCGGCGAAATTGACCGCATACAAACCTTTTTCAACCGAACTGATGATTTCCTGTGGATCGCTCTTGCCCGGCAACATGAAAGTATTGGTCATCCTGGGCATTGGCAGGTGAGCAAATGATTCCCTCCGGCCATTGCCGGTTGGCTTCATACCCATCAAACGGGCATTTAGCTTGTCCTGCATATAAGCTTTGAGCACTCCGTTTTCGATCAGAACCGTTTGCTCTGTAGCCGTGCCCTCATCATCGACAGTTAATGATCCACGTCGCTCAGGCAGTGTTCCATCATCAACGATGGTGACACCTTCAGCAGCTACTTTTTCACCGATCCGGCCACTGAATGCCGATGTGCCTTTACGATTGAAATCACCTTCCAACCCGTGACCAACAGCTTCGTGTAGCAATACACCTGGCCAGCCCGGACCCAGGACCACCGTCATGGTACCGGCAGGTGCCGCATCTGCTTCCAGGTTTACCAGTGCCTGCCTGACCGCTTCATTTGCAAAGTGCTGCCAGGCCTTGTCCTTAGTCAGTTCAAGATAGTCAAAACGCCCGCCGCCTCCGTCACCGCCTTGCTCACGACGACCGTTATGTTCTGCGATTACAGAAACACTTAACCTGACAAGTGGACGCACATCGGCAGCCATTGACCCGTCCGTGGATGCTACCAATATGGTCTCATGGGTCGCTGCAAGACTGACCATCACCTGTTTT
>RCND010000325.1_pt1 | contig 26786 bp, 20 predicted proteins | sample 2041351 | NCBI WGS metagenome assembly RCND01 (sample SAMN09708230, study PRJNA481090) | Marine sediment metagenome, whole genome shotgun sequencing project. | biome: marine sediment; feature: ocean; material: sediment; isolation source: Sewage treatment plant 12B marine sediment (STP12B) ... | reverse complement strand
AGAAGAAGAATACGAAGAAAAATAAGAAAGACTTCCCTTCATTGCCACAAGAGGCCTTGCTCAATGGGTTGTTACGACTTACAAGACAATCATCTTTTAAAAAAACACAGGAGCATAAAAATGGAATTTTAACCAAAGAACACGATCCAGGAAGTTTTGTTCCTAAAAGAGTCATGACGGCTGATAAAAAAGTGTGTTTAGCGCCTCAAATTTTGCTGGATCAATCTCAAAAACTTGAAAAGGATTTTAAAGATGAAAAAGTAAATGCACATCGTTTTAAACTGATCACAAAACGTGCCGTTACCACCCATAATAGCTGGACGCACAATATTGAACGTATGACCTCGAAAGGACGAGATACCAATTATGCCTACTTGCATCCAAGCGACATGCAAGAGCTAAGACTGCAGGAATTGGATTTAATTGAAGTTCGTTCAGAAACAGCTTCCATCCGAATTGCGGTTAAACGTTTATCCACATTAATGCCTAAAACCATTGCAGTTCCTCATGGATGGGGGCATCAGCATGCAAAAGGTTTACGCCATGCAAATAAAACAGCTGGAGTGAATGTCAATATATTGGCTGCTGATGGCCCTGATAAACTGGATAAAGTATCTGGAATGGCTCATTTAACAGGAATTATAGTAGATGTTGAAGCTGCAGAAGGTATACTGCAAGCTACCTGGTCAGGGAATTAATGAGCTGGTTTAAAAAAACGATTTTTAACTATTGCCATGAGGGTTAATACTACCATATCATGTATATTCTATTTTGATGTATCTTTAAATACTTGCAGGGGGTAATAGGGTTACTATTAGAAATGAATAAACAGATCATTGTAGAATTCAAAATTAATTAAAATACACAGTTATGAATAGGAGAGAAAATTTTACAAGAAAACAGTTCAAGCTTATGAATAATTGTATCATCGTCGTAGCCCTTATGTTGCTGACGCTTCATGTTGAAGCCCAAGGTAATATTACCACTAAATTAGGGTATCCTGCAGATGCTAAATTACTGATCATCCATTCAGATGATTTGGGTGTAGCGCATACTGAAAACATGGCTTCAATTAGTGCCATTGAAAATGGATCGGTAAATTCAGCAAGTGTGATGATGCCTACACCCTGGGTCTTGGAAGTGGCTAATTATGCCAAAGCCCACCCCGATACGCACGATTTTGGTTTGCATTTGGTCTTGTCTTCTGAATGGAAAAATTACAGATGGGGCCCGGTAAGTTCTATCAATAAGGTACCTACCTTGATTAACGAACATGGTTATTTTCATGCAGGTTGCAATTCAGAAATAAATAGTAAGGAAGTTGAAACGGAATTAAGAGCCCAAATAGACAGGGCCTATGCCATGGGATTGATTCCAACGCATTTAGACAGTCATATGGGTTGTTTGATGCAAACTCAGGAACTGATAGAGGTCTATTTAAAAATGGGGAAGGAATATAAACTGCCGGTGATGGTGAACAGGGATTTCCCTGAGGAGCTTCTTAAAAAATATGAGGTAAAAGTTGTTTTAGAAGAAATCTTGACCATTATGCCCGAAGAATATGCCAAAGGAACTGAAGCCTACTATATCAATGCCATCAAAAATTTGAAACCAGGTGTATCAACTTTTTTAATACATACGGCTTATGATAATGAAGAATTAAAAGGTATGGCTATTGATCATCCGGAATGGGGTAGTGCTTGGAGGCAGAAAGACTATGATTATTTCACCTCTGATAATTGCGCTAAACTTCTTAAAGAAGAGCATATTCAATTGATCACCTGGAGACAACTGAAAGAGGCTTTTTATTCTCAAAATTAGAAGTAAAATTTAAAAGTATAAATCCAAGTATTAATTTATCCCATCCATGAGACTAAAAACTTTAATGTCAGTTGTTTTCCTAATACTGAGCTTTCAATTTGTTGTAAATGCTCAGAAATCTGAAGAAATATTCACCATTTATTTGGTCAGGCATGCAGAAAAAGAGTTGTCAGCTGTTAATCCCAAAGATCCTCCTCTCACTCCATGCGGCATGCAAAGAGCAGAGTCTTTGGCAACATTTCTTAAAGATGTAGACCTTGACGAGATATACAGCACTGATTATTTACGCACAAAAAGTACGGCCCAACCAACAGTCAGAGAGAAAGGGAAAGAAGTTCAGTTCTATGATCCGAATAAACTCGAAGAATTTGCAAAATTATTAATCAATAATAAGAAAGACGCGCTAGTTGTAGGGCATAGCAACACAACTGCTACATTGGCGGGCCTCTTAGTAGGTGAGGAGTTAGGATCTTTTGATGAGAGTATTTATAACCGTGTGTATCAGGTAGTACTATATAAGGATAAAGGGCGCCTTCATGTATTACATAGTGCTTTTCTTTGTAAAGACTGACAATATAAAATTTTGAGATGTATCTGACTATCGTCGGCCATTTTTTATACTGGCGAAAGGATAACTCATTGTAAAAAACACTCTTTCACTTATGGCTATAGAAACTAAGACTATTTAAAAAGATTTTTTAACAAAGTACTTTGCTTTGTGGAGATAGAATTTCTTAACTTGAGTAATCATATATTTTAACCCCCTTAAAACACTAATTATGTCAATTTTGAAAGTTATTGAAGTTATGGCCGATTCCGGAAAAAGCTGGGAAGATGCAACTAGGAATGCAATAGTACATGCATCCAAAAGTGTAAATCATATTAAATCAGCTTTTGTACAATCGCAAAGCGTCGTTGTAAAAGATGGAGGTGTCACTGATTTTAGAGTAAATGTAAAGATTTCATTTGAAGTAAAATAATAGGGATATAAAAGGTAGTTTCATTATTTTATCAAAGAAAAAAATTGATTGATTCATGGCGTAATATCATGTTAATTAGATATTTACGTCTAAATTGTAATGCTTGCCTTAACTTGGAAAATGACTGGGATTATCATTAGTCAAATTGATTCTTATATTTTCATAAAACCTCTCAGCATCGAGCTTTTGTGTAATCTAATTTCACATTGACTTATTGATTAAAGTTGCACACTTGACCAAGCTTTGGCATGGATTCGGTAAGGAGCTTTTTCTAAGACAATTAAAAATTATGTAACTTTAAGAGGAATTATTAACCTTAATCAAGCTTTTATCATGAAAAAATTATGTTTTATTTTGATTGTCATGCTATTTGCCAGCTCAATGAGTGGGCAAATTAGTTATTTACAATACCGTCATGTACCATCCGATCAGGAGGAGAAATTTTTAGAACGCGAAACAAAACATTGGTCTAAAATTGCAAAGGCCGCTATTGCAAAGGGCCAGATGAAATCCTGGTCACTATGGAAAAAAGTAGGCACAACCAATGCTGATCAATTGACTCCAAATTATGTTTTTGTAAACACCTTTGAAAATCTGGAAAATATGGATCTCGATAAGGTTTGGTCAGATAATATGGATGCCCTCGGTGATGCGAAATTGGAGGATATTGAAACAGCTTCTTTTACGACCACTACTTTTGATTACTTTATACAATCTGAGGATCATGTTGCAGGTGATTATAAATACGCCCTTGTAAATTATGCCAAACCAATTGATATAGCGGCATTTATGCAAGAGAACAAAACACTTTGGAAACCCGTGCATGAGGCAAATGTTAGCAATATTCTGAATAATATGACTTATTGGGGTATGTCATCTGTCATCTACCCGACAGGGAATCTGGATCGTTTTACAATTTTTACTGTCGATGGATTCAACAAGCTCAACCATGCACTTGAATACCTACGGTATACTGAAACGTCAGATAACTCTCCCAATGCCGCGGCATGGAATGATGTTATCGGAAAAACAAAAATGGATTCATTGATGCCCAACGGCTTTGAGCGAAGAATTATATATGAAAGGATTATGACGATAGACTAATAAACCCCTTTCACTATTTTTTGTTCCTTTAAAACGCTTTGAATCCTTGGTTAAGGTACCATAGTCTTTAAAGGTATAGGTCTTTGAATAATGATATTTGGTATTTACAGAAAAACAATAAATAAGTAAAACCCCATTAAAATTATTTAATGGGGTTTTTAAATTTCTAATAATTAATAAACTTTACTGCCTTGCTAAAATAGTGGTGAGCTCAGCCTCATCCGCAATGCTTAGCGTATCACCATAAATTGAATAGGTTGATATATCAGTCACCCCATTGATGATCAATGTCAACATGTTTCCATTTGTGCTCCATGCAAAACTTTCATTTTTAGTTTCTGTTACTCCTTTAAAACATTCAGCTCTGGCCGAGGTACCGATCAAAGCGCTATCGTTAATAAATATCTTGATAACTAATAAGTTGCGCTTATCTGTATCCCTCGATAAATCAGTAGTTTGTACCATATAAGTCAAATGAATATTGGCCATACATACTTTAACAATAAAATTGATGAAAAAATTAATAATGCTGAGCTTGTTTTGTATTTCCTCTGGAATGCTTGCGCAAGAATCATATAATGTGTTTAACGCAAAGAATGATAACATCAAAAAGCCTTATGTTGATACCGAATTGGCTTTTTTAGAAGAGAGTAAAATAGTTTACGCTTCAGTAGAGGAGGGTTTGTCTAATGACCAAGATGCTTACTACAGTAAAAGTTTTTTGGACCCTCATACTGGGGAGATTTCAAAAGATGACCGTATTCTCATAAAGAAAGATTTAATTGATGACAGCGAATCATTATTACTTGAAGGAATGGCCACTTTTTCAAAAGACAGGAAGACAGTTTTTTTTAGCGTAAACAGGAAACTAAAGAATAGAAAGATCATCAATGGCGGTGTAATTGAAACTAAAAAAGCGATACAACTACAGCTGTTTAAAGCAGGCGTCAACAAAAATGGAGAATGGGTGAACATTGAAATGCTACCTTTCAATAGTACCCGTCATTCAACCGGACAGCCTTATTTAAATAAGGATGATACCAAACTTTATTTTGTGTCTGATGGACCAGAGTCATTGGGAAGAACAGATATCTTTGTAGTTGATCTATATAAAGATGGAACTTATGGTACACCAGTTAATTTAGGGCCGGAAATCAATAGTCGCGAGCGTGAGATCTTCCCCTTCATAAATGAGGCAAATTTGCTTTATTTTTCATCGGATGTTCAGAATAAGAAAGGTGATTTGGATGTTTTTGCGAGTAAAATATTTGATAATTCAGTATCGAAACCTGTAAAATTGAAAGGAGCCATAGATATAGAAAAAACTGATTTCACCTATGATATTTATAAAAATGAAGAGATGAACTCTTTTTCATCTAAGGAACAGCCAGGCAAAGGAGTGGAGGAAATTTATGCTTCTATTGACGCTTCTGGGTTAAATATTGATTGTCAACAGCAGATCTCAGGAATTGTTAGAAATGGTGATACTCAGGAATTGCTAACCAATGTAAAAATCATGCTTTACGACGATAAGGATCAGGTGTTATCATCTTTTCTATCGGATGAAACAGATGCCTCTTTTAGTTTTGAGCAATCTTGTAATGCATCCTATACATTAAAAGGCTACTTAGATGGTTATTTAATTGGAGAACTGGCAATAAAAACGGTCAATGATTTGAATGCAGCACCCAAAGAAATTGTGATGAAAATGAGTATGGATGGGGGCAAGGAGGTTGATGTCTTATCGAGTGCGCCTGAAGCAGGGGATGCAACAGAGGTAGTTGCAGGTGCAGTGGAGACTGTACTGTCAAATGAAGAAGCCAAGTCAGGGGCGAATTATAATTTTAGTAGTTATAATGAGGTCTATACAGTTCAAATTGGAGCCTTTAAAGGAAATGCTGAAACTGATAAATATATCAAGTTGTCAAGCTTATTTAATCATTATTATGATGATGGTTTGAATAGGTATTTTTCAGGTATTTTTGACTCTCATATGGAGGCGATGAATTATTTGGATCTGTTGAAAAAGAATGGTTTTAATGATGCTTTTGTTGTGGGCCTAAAAGGAGATAAGAGGTTTTAGCAGTATGGACGCTACTTTAGGTTCCTAAGATTTCTGTATTTCCCTCTGTTTCTTTAGATACGCATCATAGATATTGAATCCGGCTTTCTTATATAAGTCCTCAAACCTTGGATCATGCCTGATAAAATCAAATCTACCATCATTTAACCAGGAGATCCATGTTTCCTGATTATCGTAAGTTTCATACAAGTATTTGATTGTGTTCTCTTTATCTTCTATATAGGCGTAGAATGTTGCCCGATAAAAAGAAAATTGAAGTTGCTTTGTTTTTGATTCCTTATCATATTCAAACATTTTCTTCACCGCAGTTTTAAAGTCGTTTTCCTTAAAGAATGATGCCACTTCTTTTTCTTTAGAATGAAATTCTATGAAGTGTGCCAGGACCTTGCGAGCCTTTTCAAATTCATGTTTCCCTACATAACTAAGCCAGAGAAAATTATCAGCAAAAGGCCGTTCCGGATTTTCTTCAAGTAAGCCTTGGCAGTACTTGATGCACTCGTCATATCTACCTCCAACAAACAGATCTCTCGCAAATGACGATTTTCCTTTTTCATCCAAAGGATCTGACTTCATGCCCTCCTGATCTAATAAAAGCGCTTCATCAGTTTGTCCGAATTTAGATAAAAATGAGGCCAGTGCATATTTTTCATCTGCACCTCCAGGATTAAGCGCAACAGCCTTCCTTTTTGCTTTTTCCGCTTTCACCCAATCAAACTGATGAAAATAATAACTTCCCATGGCCATATGCACCCCCGAACTGAGAGAGTCTAATGATAAGGCTCTTTTCGCCATCAACATGGCTGAATCACGTGCCATGTTTCTTTTTTCCTTATCTGCTTCCATCCAATCTGTTTCATTAAAATAGGTAATAGACAAATAGGCCCAGGCTTCTGCAAAACTTGGATCCAATTTTACGGCTTTTTCAAAGTATTTCTTGGGTACCAGTACTTCCTCTTCTTCCATATTTAGGGGGCCATTGACCAACTGTAATTTCCCTTTCAAATAGTTTTCAAAGGCTAACGGATTGATTTTTTTTGGCTGAAGTAAGATATTGTCATTAAGCCCTAAGTTTGATTCTATTTTTCCTACCACATCAATGGCTATCTTTTGTTGTAAGACAAATATATTTTCCAAATCATCGTCATAGGATGCTGAAAAAATGATAAACCCATTTTTTGCATCTGTAAGTCGTACAGAAATCATGATCTGGTCCTGCTGCCTGCGCACGCTGCCTTCCAAAATAGTGTTGGCATTAAGTTGATCTCCAATCTCAATGAGGTCTTGATTCTTGTCTTTAAACGAAAAAGAAGAGGTGTTTCCTATTACTGTTAAATCTTTGAATTTACAAAGCGCATCTGTTATCTCAATGGCGATACCATCGCTAAAATATTCCTGATCCTTATTCGGACTCATATCCTTAAAGGGAAGTACGGCAATTGAATTTTCTTTAGATGGCCCTGTTGTTGACGAAACTATATTTGTAGCCTTTGAACCTGATTTGTCAATGAAATTTACACCTATGGCAATCAGTAGCATCACCACAATAATAATATTGAGTCGCTTATTGGTAGTTGCGGTAACTGATTCATCTGTTGAGAACTGCTCAGTTTTCTTTAGTCCTTCAGGAGTCACATCATACACCCATGAAAAGATCATCCATATGGGTAATCCAACGACCATTAAAATCATCAATGTTTTTAAGACCCATTCCGGAGCCTGAAAGACGGGAAGAATAATTGTTAATACTTGAATAAGAACCCAGGAAATCACAATATAGGCCATTGTAGCCTTGATAACATTTCTACGCTTAAGTTCTTCAATAAACTTCATCTCTGTGAAGATTTATCATTAAAGTTAAGGAATTTACCTCATTTTTTTATGAACAAAGCCGAATTTTTAAGATCAAGAAAAGGTCTATGAGAGAAAGGATTAAAGAAAAATAATTCAATTAGATAATTTTTTGATCTGAATTACACTTTATAACCAAATCAGCAAAAAAATGTAATCAATAAGTTTATGAGCAAATATGAGTCCATTTCATATGCCTGGTTCAATGTTTTATCGAACAACCGTATATTAGTTTCTGGCAAATAAGCTTAACACATTATTACCGTTTAGATGGAAAGAAGAGAACTTATAAAACTAGTGACTTTGGCTACAGGCCCAGCATTAGCGGTTCCATTATCAAGTTCGCTATTGATCGCTTGTAAAAAAGTGGAACATGTAAAGGAGTCAAACTATAGGCTTCAGTTTTTTAATGAGGAAGACTTTTCTTTAGTTCAGGAACGCAAAATCCCAGCATAACTTATTTGGCTTTAACTGCCAGAGCAGTTGATTATGCGGATAAGCAAATCAAAGCAGGAAAATTATAATAGCAGATAGCTGAAGTGCTTTGAGATTTATAGTGACTTATTGAAATAGCTTTGTAACTTGTCTATAAAGCATCTTTTAGGCCCTCTATCAATTGATTGACTTCTTTCATGCTGGTATAATGTAAAAAGGAAATTCTCAACACTCCAGGCTGTACTGGGATATCCATATCCATAAGTGGGCGAACCGCATAAAAATTGCCCATCCCTAGCATTAGTTTATGTTCAGTTAAGCGTGCATAAACCTTTTTTACATTTTTATTGAGTGGAATAATAGAAACAATTGGCGCCCTTTCCTCTGAGCTATCAGGCCCCACAATTTGAACATCATCACGAGATCTTAAAAAGGCAAGTAAGTGGTCCAACAATGCTTTTTCATGTTCCTGAAACAAGCTGTTTAATGCACTGTTTTTATGGGCAGGGCTAGCTTCTTTATCAAAATGATGCGCATAAACCGCATCAAAATAATCTAATATACCGCTAGCGGCTGCTATTTGAGCATGGTCCGGTCCTGCCGGTGTGATCATACTTCTGGTTATCCCTTCTTTAAAAAAATGAGATTGGTTTTCCATCTTAGCCATCAAGTCCTTATTGACATACATCAAGCCCAAATGAGGGCCAAATGTTTTATATAATGAAAAAAGATAAATATCTGCACCTAGCTCTTTTAGATCAGGGAAACCATGTGGAGCATAACCAACCCCGTCCACCACAGAGACGGCCCCATAATGATGTGCTCTTTGGCTAATTGCTGCAACAGGATTAATATGACCTATTATATTTGAACAATGTGGAAAAACCACCATCTTTGTTCGTTTAGAAAACAAACCTTCAAGGTCATCTAAGCGCAATAATCCGGTTTGAGGATGCACATGCCACTCTATTATTTTTATGCCACGATCTGCTAATCTTCTCCAAGCACCTGCGTTGGCTTCATGATCCTGACAGGAAACAATAATTTCATCACCATCCTTCCACATTGGCCGCATGGCATTAGCCAATACATAAATATTTTGTGTGGTGGAGGGGCCGAAATGAATTTCTGATGCGTCAATATTTAAGTAATCGGCCATTCTTTTATAAGAAGCTTCCATCAACCTTCCGGCCAACATTGAAGCAGGGTACGGATAATTTACCTGTACCTTATTTTTCATATAAAAATCGGTCAATCGATTGATGACCTGTATACAGGGATAGGATCCTCCGGCGTTTTCAAAAAAAGCCCAGCCCTCTAAAGAAGGCTCCGAAAAAGCGGGAAATTGTGAGCGTACAAATTGTAAATCAAGTGTCATAACTAAATTCCTTTTTCATTCATTATTGATGCCCAATTTCACAGGAGCATTTCGCTCTGGTTTCGGCATGCCAGTCAAAGGCAGGTGCGTATTGATCTTTTTCCCAATAGAACTGACTTCTGGGGCTATTATAATTACCAACTTCATTCATGGTTGAGGTATCATACATTCTACCATTGATCATTGTGTATATTACTGAATCGGAATTTTTAATATCTTCAAGAGGGTTTTTATCCAGAACGATCAAATCAGCTATTTTACCTTCTTCTAAGGAGCCTATTTGGTCTTCCATTCCAAGGTAGTTTGCCCCATTGATTGTTCCCGATTTCAAAGCCTCCATATTAGTCATCCCTCCTTGTGAAAGCATCCAAAGTTCCCAATGAACTCCAAGGCCTTGCAATTGTCCATGGGCACCCAGGTTAACTTTTGTTCCGGCATCAGAAAGATTTTTGGCACTTTTAGAAACAAGAATATGTCCGTTTTCATATTCTTTTAAAGGGATCATTGTTCTATGCCTTGAGCGAGAATCGATAATACTTCGTGGCGTGTATTTCAGAAGCTTTTCATTTTCCCAAACATTGTTTGCCTGGTACCAGTAATACTCTCCGTTAAGACCTCCGTAATTCACAATTAAGGTAGGCGTATAACTCGTTTGACTTGCTGACCATAATTGTAGCACATCATCATGTAAGGTAGCAATCGGAATATTGTGTTCAATACTGGTATGTCCGTCCAAAATCATAGACATATTATGGAAAAAAGTAGAGCCTCCTTCGGGGACCACTTCAATATGTTGGTCAGCGGCAGCCTTGATGATCTGTTGTCTTTGCTCTCTTCTTGGCTGGTTGTAACTTTTTACTGAAAAGGCACCAAATGCCTTAGTTCTTCTTATGGCAGACTGGGCATCAGTAAGGTTATTTACAGAGGCTTTAAAATCACCATCAGCTCCGTATAAAATGATACCGGTTGAAAAAATTCTCGGGCCAATCATACTTCCTGATTTAACCATTTCCGATTGTGAAAAAACCATTTCTGTATTGGCCGAAGGATCATGAGTGGCGGTAACGCCATAGGCAAGATTGGCATAATAATGCCAGCGTTTTTGTGAACTAATACCATAGCGAAAATGACCCAAATGCGCATGGACATCAATAAAACCGGGCATGATGGTTTTACCTTTGACATCAATTACTTTTGCTTTTGCAGGAACCTCTACGACCGAACTTTCGCCCAAGCTCAGAATGGTATTGTCCTTGACAATAATGGTCCCATTTTCAATTACTTTGTCGCCATCCATTGTAATAATGCGAGCCCCAATAAGCGCGATCATTCCTTCAGGCTTATCAGAGGTCAGGGCTAAACCAATAGCTATTCCTAATGAATCTATGGCAGGCGCTTCTTTTGGAGCCCCCTTCATAAAGAGAAATCTTTGATCAAGCGCATTGCTGAAATACCTGTCTCCAAGGGTCCAGTTGAGTCTTTTACTATCTGAAGACCAATGCAAATTTACACCTGCATCTTTGGTAAATTGAGTTACCGGAACACTTGTGGATTTACCATCCAATTCAACGGTTTTACCGGTTAAAGGAAGCGGTGCAATATAGACCTGAAAGAGATTGGAAAAGGCAACCCATTGATCATCCGGACTGGGTATGATTCTTTGACCATATTTTGATGTAACAAGTTCGCGCGTATCGTTACCTGACAGGTCAACAGATTTTAAGGTTTTGGTTAATTCACCAAAAAGATAGCCTCCGGTTTGATAATAGATTCGAGAAGCATCACCATTAAAACTTGGAAATTGACCTTCTTCAGTTACAAGAGACTCCTTTGAGGTGCCCCCTGATTTTTTTGACGAACTGTACTTGAGGGAATATATTCCCGGTTTTTTGGTATTGACAAAACCCTGATCCTGATTACCACCCTCTTTTCGAAATACAAGAGTGTTATGATCTTTTGGTGAAAAAGAAGGTTCACGATAAATGGCTTTTCCCTGTGTTAATGTTACGGGTTTGCCTTTTGAGCTCATGTCAATTCTTTTAATACTACCCATCTCACTGTCGGTCCAGGTAACATAAGCCAGAAATTTCCCATCTTTTGAAAAGGTGGGTTCATATTCTAATTCAAGTCCATTGGTCAATCGTTTAGGGGTTCCGTTGGGAAGTGTTTTGATCCATAAATATCCGGCAGCATTAAAGACTAAAGTCTTTCCGTCTGGAGACGTGACGGCATGGCGAATAGCCTTGGCCGAAAAAGTATCTTCAAAAGCTTTATTCTTAAATTTTAGCGCATTGACAATTTTATGACTGGCACTGGCCCGGAAAGGAATGTCGGCGACCTCTAAAGAGTTGACATCAATTTTTTTTATTTTTCCTTGTGCCCATATAATGATATGTTTATCATCAGGGGTGAAATTAAACCCTGTAAAGGCGCCAAATACAGCCCATGTTTCCTGCTGGTCCTTGCTCAGTTGATCATAAATCGGCCATTCGCGACCGTTTGAAAGATCATGCAGAAATAGTACAGATTTCTCTCTTACCCTTCTTACAAAAGCTAACATATTTCCTTGATGTGAGATCACTGGGCGAATGGCTCCGCCGGGACCTCCCGTAACTCTTTCTGTTTTTCCATCCTTTAAGTTATAGCGATTGATCACATAGATCTGGCTATTGGGATCTTTATTGTATTGGAAGTAGCCGCCCGGATATATATCTTCACTATAATAAACAAATTGTCCATCTGGTGATGGCCAGGGTTCACCAACGTCCTGTTGTTCATTTTTCTTTGTCGTCAATTGAATGCCCTTACCTCCAGATATATGGTACATCCATATCTCACCAGCACCAAGTGAGCGTTCAGAAGTCAAATGCTTTTTGCAAAAGAGATAATTTCCATCATTAGACCATACCGCGTTATTGACAAGTGTATAATCTTCTTTAGTAACTTGTTTTGCATCATTTCCATTGACTGACATGACCCAGATATTATCTCCACCACCTGCATCACTTGTAAAACTTATTTGTGATCCATCAGGACTAAACCTTGGTTGAACTTCATAGGCGTGTCCACCTCTGATCAATGTTGCATCTCCGCCCGACACAGGCATCGTATAAATGTCGCCTAGTAAATCAAAAACCAGGGTAGCCCCGTCAGGGCTTATATCAATACTCATCCAGGTACCTTCATCTGTGCTTATTGTAACTTCTTTATAAGGAAGTACAGGTGTTGATACATCCCATGATTTTAACTCAGTATCTTTAGGCGTTTCTTGTGAAGTAACTGCAATACTCGTTATCAGTAGAACAAAAGTTAGTATATTTTTAATCATAGGTGAATAGGGCTTTTTATGTATGTTAAAGATTAATTTTAAAGACAGTCAAGATAATTAAAATATTGACCTTCTAGAAGTTATTTTGAGCATAAAGGGAACTGGACTTGTTGTTATAGAATCAGTTGACTACTCATAAGGCCTATGATGCTTGGTAACAGTAATTGATTATTATTGAAATATTGACTAAATTTAACCTTACAATTAATCCAACTAAGCAATCTTATATTATGAAATGGAAAGGCAAACGACAAAGTTCAAATGTTGATGACAGAAGGGGTCAGTCAGGCTCTGGCAGAGGTCTTGGCGGATTCAATCCGATGTTACTGGGTCCATTGATTAGACTCTTGTTTTCAAAAACAGGCTTGATCATTGCAGGGCTATTTCTAGTCTTTTCATTCATCACAGGCAATAATCCATTAAGTTTCTTAGGACAGTTTTTTCAAGGGGATAACGGCCAGACTCAAACTTCAGTGCCCTATCAGGGCAGTGCCAAAGAAAATGAATTAGCTGATTTTAGTGCTACGATATTAGCAAGTACGGAGGATGTGTGGAATGGGCTTTTGGATAATTACCGTGAACCTACGCTGGTTCTTTTCTCCGGATCTGTGGCTTCAGCCTGTGGATCGGCTTCGAGCGCTACAGGACCTTTTTATTGTCCTGGTGATGAAAAATTGTACCTTGATTTGAGTTTTTTTGATGATATGGCCCGTAAATTAAATGCACCTGGTGATTTTGCACAGGCCTATGTAATTGCTCATGAGGTGGGTCACCATATTCAAAATATTATGGGTATCACTGATAAAGTTCAGCGTCTTAGAGGTCAAATGAGCGAGAAGGAATACAATAGGTACTCCGTTAGACTAGAGTTACAAGCCGATTTCCTTGCCGGAGTATGGGCACATCACTCTCAGCAAATGACAAAAATGATGGAAACAGGTGATCTTGAGGAGGCCTTGAATGCAGCGTTTGCCATCGGAGATGACCGCTTACAGAAGCAGTCAACAGGCAGGGTAGTGCCTGATTCCTTTACGCACGGAACTTCTGAACAACGTATAAGATGGTTCAAAAAGGGCTTTGAAACCGGTGATCTTGAGCAAGGAGATACCTTTAACGCTAATCCACTCTAATAGTTAAAATTCTATTCTTTAGTGATCAGCATTTTTTTCAATTAGCCTGATAACATTTATTTTAGACCCTGCTTAATTGTAACCAATTCCTCCAACTTTTTTGAATAGGCATCGAAGCTTTAGTTTGGGTTTCTTCAATTTTTTCCAAATCCCAGTTTATAAAATTCTCACCTTTTTCAGTGAGTTTATAATAACCAGGTCTTCTCACTTTTACGATATATTCATGGTCTCGAAGAAATTCAAGAGATTGATGAATTAAATACCTGTCCTCTTCCCGAAAGTGAAATTTCTTTCGTGAATAGTTCCAAATACTGTACTCGTTAAAATCGAGTTTGAGTAGTTGTAGAAATTTCAGTATCCGAGTACTGTTGCTTAGAGTAATTTCATCCATAGTAGAAAATTTAATATTGTTCATCTCAAATATAGGGTTTTATTCGTTGTAAATCAATGATATATGTCATTATTACCTTGTCTTATGATCCTGGCTTTATTTAATTTAAGTCAAACTTGAAGAGATCTACTTCCTTTAGATTCAATCATATCAAAAAAAGGAGGAATTTGTCAATATTTCTAGTCTATTTTATCGTGATATTACTGTTGTTTTTGATAACTTGCCTTGATTTTTATGAACAGCATTAATTTTAAAATTATACAATGAAAAAGCGATTCAAAACCAACCATTTCAGCTTACTATTTTTATTTGTTCTAGTAGGTTTAGTAGGTTGTAATCAGGAAAAAACAAAAGAAGAAAAATCAATGGAAAGCAATGTGCTATTGCAAGAGTGGACAGGCCCATACGGAGGAGTTCCTGCATTTGATAAAATGAAAGTTGAAGATGTCAAAAGTGCCATGCTAAGGGGCATGGAACTGAATCTTGAGGACGTTGATGCGATTGCCAATAATGAGGAAGCTCCGACTTTTGAAAATACTATTGAAGAAATGGAACGCTCAGGGGAAGCTTTGGACAGAGGGTTTACGTATTATGGTATTTTAAGTAGTAACATGTCTACTCCCGAATTCAGAGCAGTTCAAACCGAATTAGCACCACTATTTTCTGAATTCAGCTCGAAAATCACCCAAAACGAAAAATTGTTTTTACGGATAAAGGCATTGTACGATGCTTCTCAGATTCACCCGCTTGAGGATGATCAGCAGCGTGTTCTTGAATTAGTTTACAAAAGTTTTGAGATGAATGGTGCAGAACTTGACAGCGTTAAAAAGAAAAGATATGCAGCAATAAATAAAGAGTTATCAGGTGATTATACCAAATTTTCGAATAATGTGCTTAACGATGAAGAAAATTACATCACTTATTTAACAAAAGACCAATTAGGTGGTTTGTCAGAAGGTTTTACAAAGTCTGCAGCAAAAATTGCCGCTGATAACGGACAAGAAGGTAAATATGCGATTACCAATACAAGATCGTCTATGTCCCCATTTTTAACCTATTCTACTGAGAGAGATATCCGTAAAGATGTTTGGACCAATTATTATTCGCGTGGGGACAATGGCGATGAATATGACAATAATCAAATGATCGCTGACATTTTAAAGCTGCGCAGAGAACGTGTAGAATTACTGGGTTATCAAAACTATGCAGAATGGCGCTTACAGGATCGAATGGCAAAAACACCTGAAAATGCGATGGGATTGATGGAAGCGGTTTGGCCGGCAGCTATTGCAAGAGTAGCAGAAGAAGTAGTAGATATGCAGGCTGTAGCTGATAAAAACGGAGACAAGATCACGATTGAACCTTGGGATTATCGCTACTATGCAGAAAAAGTAAGAAAGGCGAAATATGACCTGGATTCTGATGAGGTAAAGCAATACCTGCAATTAGATAAATTGACTGATGCCATGCATTATGTAGCAGGAAGATTGTTTAATTTTAAATTTACTCCTGTTCCTGAAGGTTCGGTACCGGTTTTTCATGAAGATGTAAAAGTATGGGAAGTGACGGATAAAGATTCCGGTGAAAACATTGGTCTTTGGTACCTTGACCCATATGCCAGACAGGGAAAACGTTCTGGAGCCTGGGCAACGACTTACAGAAGTCATACTACTTTTGATGGAAATAAAAATGTATTGGCTTCAAATAATTCAAATTTTATCAAACCGGCGCCAGGAGAAGCCTTATTGGTTTCATGGGATGATGCTACAACCTTTTTCCATGAATTTGGTCATGCCCTGCATTTCTTCTCTTCCAATGTAAAGTATCCTACCTTAAATGGAGGGGTTAGAGATTATACTGAGTTTCAATCGCAATTATTGGAACGCTGGTTATCGACTGATGAGGTGATCAATGAGTTTTTAGTGCATAATAAAACTGGAGAACCGATGCCAAAAGAACTTGTTACAAAAATTAAAAAAGCAGCAACATTTAATCAAGGCTTCTCAACTACAGAATATTTGGCATCAGCCATTATGGATATGAAATTTCACCTGGCAGATCCTTCAAATATAGACGTAGATAAATTTGAACGCGAAACTTTGGCTGAATTAAAAATGCCTAAAGAATTAGTCATGCGTCATAGAACGCCTCATTTTGGACATGTATTCTCAGGAGAAGGCTATGCCACTGCATATTATGGTTATATGTGGGCCGATGTATTAACTGCCGACGCTGCCGAAGCGTTTTCAGAAGCCCCTGATGGTTTCTATGACAAAGAGGTTGCTGAAAGGTTGGTAAAATACTTATTTGCTCCAAGAAACTCTATGGATCCGGCCGAAGCCTATCGCTTGTTTAGGGGCAGAGATGCTAAAATTGAGGCCTTAATGAGAGATAGAGGCTTTCCTGTACCAACAGAATAGGAACTTGTCTTTTATCAAGAGTTAGTTCTACATATTTAATAAAAAACCTCAGCCTTGCTGAGGTTTTTTGTTTTACACGATTTTCATTTTGGTCTTATCATCATGATAATCTTGAGTGGCAAAAATAAAACTGGGCAATTCTTATATTTGGAGCCTAAACAGTGAATAATTTTCAATAAATTTAACGAGACTAAAGAGGAATGGCGAGTTCTACAATTTATTAATGAATTGTGTCAACGCTGAGAATAAAACTTAAAATAAACTAAATGAAGCATTTACGATTAACCGTTTTCTTTCTAATTACTATGGTTCTTAACACCTCAGCCCAGGATAAACCCGCATACCAAGTGTATAAAAATAATGGAAAAGCTGCTAAATATGAAAAGATGGTTAAAGATCTGGCGAAAGCCGACATGGTCTTTTTTGGTGAATATCACAATAATCCTATTTCCCATTGGTTGCAATTGGAAATGAGTAAGAGTTTTTATGAGATCAAGGGTGAAAAATTATTCTTTGGGGCCGAGATGTTTGAAAACGGAAATCAGTTGGTTATTAATGAATATTTGAAAGGACTGTATGCTGAAGACAAAATGCTTGCTGAAATCACGCAAATGTGGAGTAATTATAAAACTGATTATAAACCATTAATGGAATTTGCAAAGGAAAAAAACTTGCGTTTTATAGCAACGAACATTCCCAGAAGGTATGCTTCAATGATCAATAAAAAGGGGATAGATGCTTTAAAGGAATTAAGTCCGGAGGCACTTGCCATGATTGGTCCGGATTTAGAAAAGTATTTCGACCCAACAGTAAAGGCTTATGCTGAAATGGCTGATATGATGGGTGGGCATGTACCTCCAAACATGTTATATATTCAAACTTCTCAAGCTTCTAAAGATGCCACTATGGCCCATTTTTCTCTTCAGAATTATAAACCTGGAGATTTGATGTTTCATTTTGAAGGATCCTATCATTCTAACTATGAGCAAGGCATCATTTGGTGGATCAACAAAATTCAGCCGGGTTTGGACATAAAGTCAATCACTACGGTGACTCAATCAGAGTGGGAAGAAATGACTGAAGAAGATATAGAGACCATAGCCAATTACGTCATAGTCGTCGCTGATTCTATGACAAAGACAAAAGGTTGAATTTATCGAAACGGTATTTACAACTTATAGCTTTATATCCTTTGTGAGAATAGCTTCATTTAGCTAGAGATCATTCATCACAGCCATAGGTCAAATTCGAGACAAATTTGATCTTAAGTGATTCACGTCATTTGTAACTGATTATTTTGGTGTAAATTGAGGCACTTAAACCTTAAAACTATTAACATGAAAAAAATTTCAAGATTACTAAGCTTTCTTTTACTTACTATTTTTACATTTTTTGCCTGTACAAGTCCGGAAAAATCGGAACCAATTGATATGGCTAAACTAAAAGTAGAAATCCAGGCCATGGAAGACGCCTATTCTTCAGCAGAAAATGACAAGGACGCTGACGGTGTAGCAGCTTATTACAGTGATGATGCCATGAGCTATGGCCGTAATGAACAACCTATTTCGGGTAAGGCAGCTATCAGAGAAAGTATTGCTAAACGCATTAAAAATGATACTACGGGAAATTACAATGTATATAAAGTTGTTGATCTCTTTGCGGATGGTAATTCGGCAGTAGAGTTAGGCTCCTGGACAGAATTTAATTCTTCAGGTAGTGAAATCGGGAATGGTAACTATATGTCTTATTTCGAAAAGCGTGATGGAAAATACCTATGCGTTCGAGATATGAATTCCTCAACCAAACCTCTTGATTAAGGAAGACTTTTATTATTTATAAAACGTTGGAGCCTGCTAAAGCAGTCTCCAACGTTTTTTATTTGCACTGCTTAATCCTATTTTCAGGCACTTATTTTTCTTGTCTTTAAAATCTAACATATTTAGTGAGGGTAGATGTCGTATGACTTTTATTCATATGGATAGAGAACTATAGTTTAAAACAATATTCCAAATCATTAGTTGTTATTAATAACATGACCCACCCACTTAACTTTGCTATAAGCTTGCATAAATTAAAAATATATTACCTCATAGCCTTATCTATATTTGTTTCATGTTCGAAGTCTAAAGATGCGATACCGGCTCAGACAAGTGATTTTTGCACAAGTATTCATAGAAATGACAGTATTAGTCTATCCGAAGAACTCAAAGAGTATAGCGATTTAATGAGAACTAAAACCGGGGTGTATGTCTTGGAAGATGGAGCCGGTTCGATGGTTTCACGGGCCTGGCTTACGGAATACGCAGAAGAAACAATAGATATTCAGTACTTTATATTTTCCACAGATAATGTTGGGCTTATTGCCTGCGATTATTTGGTAAGGGCAGCTGACCGTGGCGTTAAAGTAAGAATTCTCATTGATGATATTATGGTAGATGCACAGTTAGAAGATATTCTGACCATGGACTCCCATGAAAATATTAGCGTCAAAATATACAACCCTGGTTTCAATCTGGGAAAAAGCATCTTTAGCAAAGCCAAAAATGTTTTAACCGATTTTAGGTCAGTAAATCAACGTATGCATAATAAAACCTTTATCGTAGATGGGAAGGCTGTTATTACAGGAGGACGAAATATTGCTGATGAGTATTTCGATTATGATCATGAATATAATTTTAGAGACCGAGATGTTTTATTGTTAGGAAAAGCAACAAAAAGTGTAGGGGCTTCGTTCAGCGAATTTTGGAAAGACTCCTTAAGTGTTCCGATCAAGGAGCTTAACGATGATGAAAGTAAAGATAAGTTAAGCGATGAAGACAAGTTTGCAAGACTACATGAATACGCATGTGATCCTGAAAATTTCTGGCCTCAGATAAGAACTAGAATAGAAAATATTCCCACGGCTTTTAGAGAACTGAAGAAATCAGGGGATTTTATATGGGTAGATGAGGTCGATTTTATTTCAGATATGCCCGGTAAAAACGATGGTAAAAGTGGCCTGGGCGGAGGAGGTATATCAACCAGTGCCCTGATCGATCTGGTTAAAAATGCCAAGCATTCGCTCGAAATTCAAACACCTTATTTGATTACTTCTGAACTAAGTCAGGATCTTTTCAGGGAAGCCGTTCAGCGAGGTGTAAAGATCAGGATATTGACCAACAGCCTTGTTTCAACTGATAACGTAGAGGCTTTTAGCAGTTACCAGACAGACAGAAAAACCTTGCTTCAAACCGGAGTGAGAATTTATGAATTTCGCCCGGATGCTGCCGAACGTACCAGAATAATGACAGGTGAATTGCAAAAAACCTTAGACCATAAGCCTATTTTTGGCCTCCATGCCAAATCGATGGTGGTAGATGGTCAAATAACGGTGATAGGAACCTTTAACTTAGATCCTCGAAGTGCCAATTTAAATACTGAATGTATAACCGTAATTCATTCTGAAGAAATTTCAGAGCAGGTACTTAAGGGAATGGAAGAAGAATTTAAACCTGAAAATTCTTGGGAAACAACCGTTGATTTTAACCCAGATTCAGAAGTAAGTAATTTGAAAAGAGTCAAAACCTGGACTCGAAAAATACTTCCAAAAGATATTTTGTAGTATAATTTATCTGTCAAAACCCCACCTTACGCCTGAGGACATTTTCCTCCCTAATGATGATTTTATCGAGAAAATAGGCCACTTTATTAGTGATAAAATTTTTATTGATTTCATTCGGATTAAAACTACCTAATTCATTAATATCGCTTTCCGAAACAGGTGCTAATTCTGCAGGAAAGACGATAAACACCGAAATGTCTCCATTGTACTTTTGTGAAAAAACCAAAGCAGCTCCTTTTATAAATTCAAAGTCAGTCGCCCCGTTCAATTTATCCATCATAGATTTGGGAAACGTTTCAAATGTGATATTGATGGCACTATTGTTCATCAGCCAGTCAAGTTGTTGCACTTTCCAACCAATGTCAAAATCAACTTGTATTTCATTTAGCGTTTTAAACAGTAATGGTAGGGTAAACTCATTCCATTGTTTCCTTTTTTCTAAAACTTTTTCAAGTGAATTTACATAATCACCGACCGATTTTTTTAAGAGATTGTTTTCCATTTTCCTGTTTTTTTGAAGCAATACTGATAGCGAGTTACATTGAACATAGAAATAACTTGTTACTGATCTTAGGACACTTAAATTTATCGGTATTCGTGAAGAGCTGCATTGATCTCAATCATTACTGTGATTGACTGTGATCAAAAATAAGAAAAGCTGTTGACCAAACTAAGTAAGTAGTAGCCTAGTTGCCTTATAAAAGAAGGCTTATGATATTTTCCCCAAAGATTACCTATTTAAACTGTTTTAACCTCAACAACCTGTTCTTTAGCAGTCTTTTTCTCAATCGAATATTTTCTGCCATTTAAGAATTTACCGATAAAGGTTGAACGGACCAGATAATGATAAGTAATTAGGCAAATGACTGAAGTCACTGCCAAAACAAAAATAAATTTAGCAAAGGCAGGAATATCCCAATGCACAATAAAGGCCGGCAGTAGCATGGTAAAGGTCAAGTGAAGCAGATAAATCCAGTAAGAGGCGTCTGAATTATAACGCATCAAATGTGAATGTTGACTTCCATATCTCATAAATAGGCCCGTAATACCAAAAATAAATAGCCAAACGGTAACCGAATTGATGATGGTGATTTGCAGATCATCAAAGGATGAGCGGAAGAAAAAGAGCGTTGTGAACAATACTATAGCCAAAATTGTTAAGGCCCAATCGAATTGCATAAAGGTACTTAGCAAGTGTTTTGATTTAAAAAGGATCCAGCCTATAAAATAAAAGAAGAAATAAAAAATAAAGGTATTGAAATCAGGAGTCCAATCGGTTGAGGTTGCTACCCATGTGCTGTCCATAATCAGTAATAAACCAATAGTCAAAAGGGAGAAAACAAAAATTTTGACAATAGGTCTTGTTATGATCCAGTTTAGTAGTAAGGTAGTTCGATCAGTAAATGCTTTGAAATGATTAAACAACAATCCCAACAAATAGGAAGCTACAGTGATCATTAGCAAGTAGTATAAGAACCAAAGATGAGAAGTTGAGTCAGGTAACCAGCTCCCTAGTGCTTTAAATGGTTCCAGTGCCGACATCAAAGGGTTTGCGCCATTTGTAAATACAGTAGTGGAATATGAAGATGCAAATTGAATTGTAGGGGCTAAAATGATTATAAAAACAATAAATGGGTAAAGAATTCTGTCAATTCTGTTTTTGAGCATCTTTTTATGTCCCCTTTCAAAGAAAAGCATCGCTCCGAAGAATCCTGCGACAACAAAAAAGATAGGCATTCTGAAAGCGTGAATAAATAAAACGGTGTAATCCATTAGAAGACCTGTAGATTCAGGGTCTTTGATTGGCCAGTGGTATCCTTCATAACTTCCATAAGTCACGGCGGAGTGAATGACTAAACCCAGAAGCATCATAATTGCTCTTAATGAATCCAAGGCATGAATTCGTTCTGTTTTGCTGGCAGTTGTAGTTACGCTCATAAAAAAATATTTTTAGATAGAATTAATTCTGGTACCAATCGGATCATAAGATTAGACATACTTAGTATGATTTTATAACAGTTTAGGACGAATAGCCCTTAATAATGTCCGTATAGTGCTTGTTTTTTATCGAAGAGATTTATGAGTATTGCTCTCCGTGAGGGGGTCGGAAGTGAGGGCTTCACTTCCGAGGGTTTCACGTCCGAACCCCTCAGGTTTATTTTTTTTGAAAGGTTTTCATTTTTTTAAGACTAAGTTTCTAGTGAAATTTTAAATTAGAAACGATGCCAGTAAAATTACCTTCTCATTTGCTCCTAATAATTGGATTCTTTTTCATTCTTTCTAAAGGAATATACGCACAAGGATGCAGTGACGCCGGAGTATGTACCATTGATAGTTTTAAACCCCATGATCACAGTGAGGGTCATGACCTTCAAAACACATTTAAAGTCGGCTTAAACTTTGGAGCCGCCGATTATGATATCAGTGTTTTTGGTACTTACTTAGACTATAGAAGAGAAGTGAATGACCGTTTGTCTGTAGATGCCAAACTGACTACTTTATCACAGTCTGGTAATGATATTTCGACCTTTGGGCTTTCAGATATTTATGTGAATGGAAACTATAAAGTAGGGAAGAACGCTTCCTTGACTTTGGGTTTTAAGATTCCCTTATCGGATGCGAATAAAAAGGAGGATGGTTTGGCTTTGCCGATGGATTATCAGTCTAGTTTAGGAACTTTTGATTTGGTATTAGGTATTGGCTATTCTATTAAGAAATTGCAATTATTAGCCGCCATACAACAACCCTTGACCCAAAACAACAATGAATTTGTTTCAAATCAATATCCGTCAGATTCGCCTTTAAGGGAATTTCAATCTACCAATCAATTTGAAAGAAGTGGAGACGTTTTAATTCGCGCTTCGTATCCTCTAAATTTAGGAAAAAAATTGATTTTTACGCCTAGTCTGTTGCCCATCTATCACTTGACTAATGATAAATTTACCGATATTGATGGTATTGAAAAGGAAATTGATGGGTCTCAAGGGTTGACCTTAAATTGGAACACTTATTTTGATTACTATATCAATGAGAAACACGCCTTGCAACTTAGTTTAGGGTCACCATTTATTATCAGAGATGCGAGACCTGACGGTTTGACCAGAAGTTTTGTAGCGAATATAGAATATAGAATTAATTTTTAGCAAAAAATCAGAACTCAATAGACTCCTTCATCCCTTCCACAAAACACATTTTCAATTTGCCTTTGTTTTTGGCTTCTATTTCTCCCGGGAAAGAGTGGTAAATTTAAAGTATCATTCTTTGAATTATCAAGGCTCATGATCGCGGCAGAGGTCAGATTTGATATTTTATCTATAATGTGTATCTTGCTTTGATTCTAGAAATTAAGTCATATTGAATTGACCTAGATGCCATAGTAAATCAACAAATTTTAGATGGAAAGACGAGAATTAATAAGACTGGTGACACTTGCAACAGGAGCGGCTTTGGCGGTTCCTTTGTCAAGTTCACTGCTGACCGCTTGTAATAAGGTAGAAAAAATTAAGGATTCAAATTATATGCTTTCATTTTTTAATGATGAGGATTTTTCTTCACTTCAAAAAATGCTGGATATCATTATTCCGAAAACCGATAGCCCCTCCGCAGTCGATGTTGGGGTTCACCAAATAATCGATACCATGATTGGGAAAGTATATAACCCTGAGCAGCAAAAGGAATTCTCAGAAAAGTTTGCTGCATTGAATACCTATGCTGGGTCAAATACAAGTATGAAAAGCTTTAAGACTTTGATGGCATCTGAAGATAGAAATGACCAAATAGCAAAAACTGGTCTTTTAGAACTTAAACAACAAGCAGTTGCTTATTACCTATCAACCGAAGAAGTAGGAAAAAATTATTTAAATTATTTACCAGTTCCTGGGGCATACGAACCATGTATCTCTTTGGAATCTGTAGATGGAAAAGCATGGGCATTATGAGTTCAAAAGAAGGAGCAGAAAACACTTTTGATGCCATTGTAATTGGCTCAGGGATCAGTGGAGGATATGCAGCCATGGAGTTGTGTACAAAAGGATATAAAACCCTTATGTTGGAAAGGGGAAGAATGGTCAAACACGGAGATTACCCAACAGCGAACAAAGATCCATGGGAATTGCCCAATCAAGGACAAGTACCTCATAAAGAAAAAGAGGAACACTATTTTCAACAAAACAGGTTGAACTGGTGGGTTAATGAAGACAATAAGCATTGGGTAAATAAAGACAGTGATTACTCATATGAAGAGGTGAAGCGTTTTGACTGGATTCGTGGGCATCATGTTGGAGGACGTTCAATTATGTGGGGCAAGCATTGTTACCGTTGGAGCGATATTGATTTTGAAGCTAATAAAAAAGAAGGTGTTGGCGTTGACTGGCCCATTCGATACAAAGACATTGAACCTTGGTATGATAAGGTTGAAACTTTTGTGGGCGTTAGCGGGCAGAATGAAGGTTTAAAGCAAGTCCCTGACGGTAAGTTTTTACCTCCTTTTCCATTGAATTGCGCTGAGCAACATTTTAGAGAAGAAGTAGGTAAAGTATATCCTGAACGAGTCGTTACTCCAGGAAGGGTAGCTCATTTAACAAGTTATGACCCAGAAATTCATAAAGGCTTAAGAGGCCAATGTCAAAGCAGAAACAGATGTTGGAGAGGGTGTCCGTTTGGAGCATATTTTAGTAGTGTTTCATCAACCATTCCTGTGGCTGAAGAGACCGGTAATTTGACTATCCGGGCCAATAGTATAGTAGCAGAGGTTATTTATGATGAAAAATCTAAAAAAGCTTCAGGGGTTAAAATTATTGATGCCGAAACCCTTGAAGAAATTGTATTCACTGCACGTATCATATTTTGTAATGCAAGTACTGTAGGAACTGCGGCTATTTTATTGAACAGCCGTTCTGAGACCTTTCCGAATGGTTTAGGGAATGGAAGCGGAGAATTGGGTCATAATGTGATGGACCATCATTATGGTATGGGCGTATATGGTAAAATGCCTGGCTTTGAAGATAAATATTACAAGGGGAGAAAGCCTGTGGGCTTCTATATCCCGAGGTTTAGCAATATTGATGAAGCTTCAGAAAAGAAAGAATACCTAAGAGGTTTTGGTTATCAAGGATCAATAAATAGAGCCAAAAATAATCCTGAAGGGCTTCTTGGGGAGGAATTGAAAGATGAGATATTTAAGCCTGGAGATTATTGGTTAGGCATGACTGCTTTTGGTGAGATTCTGCCCCACCATGATAATAAAATGTTTCTCAATTTTGAAAAGAAAGACAAGCACGGCATCCCTATCATTACTTTTGATGCCGAGTTAAGAGAGAATGAGTTAAAGATGCGTAAGGATGCTGTGAAATGTGCCGTTGAAATGCTGGAGGCAGCAGGTTGCGAAAACATAGCATCGTATAACAATGAAACTGCTCCTGGGGCATGTATCCATGAAATGGGTACAGCTAGAATGGGACGTGACCCAAAAACCAGCGTGCTGAATGAATGGAATCAAATGCATGAAGTTCCGAACGTTTTTGTGACTGACGGAGCCTGTATGACCAGTTCAGGAACGCAAAACCCTAGTATTACGTATATCGCTTTAACGGCCCGAGCGGTTGATTATGCTGACAAACAGCTCAAAGCAGGTAAGCTGTAGTAGCAACAAGATTTATTTTCATGAAAGATGGCAGATCAAATGGGTACTGCCATTTTTTATACCTTATTCTGACCCAAATTGAGAAATCATTGGACTAATTCGTCAAATTTTAAGATCGTTTAGCTTGTAATTTTGAATCATCAATTTTTTTAATCTAAAATCACATAAACATGAATAAATCAATATTAATTACAGGAGCCAACGCCGGAATTGGAAAAGATGTAGCAAGACAGTTGGCCTTGCTAGATGGTACTGAAAAAGTTTATCTGGGTTGTAGAAATATGATCAAAGCCGAAGCAGCAAAAGAAGAATTAGAAACTATTACTGGGAAAAATATCTTTGAAATTGTAAAGATAGATATGTCTGATTTGGATTCTGTAAGAGCAGCTGTTGAGTCATTAGATCAACCGGTTGAAGCTTTGGTTATGAATGCCGGGGGTACAGGTGGAAAGAACTTTAATGAGGTTGACGAAAACGGAGCCATGCAACAATTCTCAGTAAATGTGCTAGGGCATGTGGTCTTGGCGGAGGAATTATTAAAGGCAGGAAAATTAACCAAGGTGGCTTTGTATGCTGGTTCTGAAGCCGCTCGAGGCGTCAAGTCTTTTGGTATGAAACGTCCTGCT
>RCND010001293.1_pt1 | contig 26958 bp, 16 predicted proteins | sample 2041351 | NCBI WGS metagenome assembly RCND01 (sample SAMN09708230, study PRJNA481090) | Marine sediment metagenome, whole genome shotgun sequencing project. | biome: marine sediment; feature: ocean; material: sediment; isolation source: Sewage treatment plant 12B marine sediment (STP12B) ... | reverse complement strand
ATGTTGATGATGATAATGATGGTATTTTGGATGTTGATGAAGCAGGAAACACAGACCCTGGAACAAATGAGGACCGAATTAATTTAGATTCAGACAGTGACGGATGTTTTGATGTCACAGAAGCTGGGTTTACAGATAATGGAATGGGTATGTTAGGAACATCTAACCCACCCGTTGTTGATGCAACCGGTTTGGTAACTAGTGCCACAGATGGTTACACGGTTCCAAATGACTTAAATGCATCAGGTACTCCTGATTTCCAGGAAGCCGGAGCGGCAGCGAATATTACAACACAACCTTCCGATCAAATTTATGTTCTTGCAGGATCTTCAACTTTCTCAGTTGTAACTGATTTAGTAGTAGGCGATGAGTCATACCAATGGGAAGAAAGTATAGATAATGGTACGACATGGAGTACTTTGGCAGATGCAGGAGATTATAGTGGAACAACAACTGCTGATCTTGTAGTTTCAACCCCTGATTTCAGTAAAGTCAATAATAGATATAGAGTATTGGTTAACAATATTGCCTATGCCTGTGATCCGGTAACAACATCTGCGGGTGCTACATTTATTACGCCTGGTGATTTTGACAAGGATTTGATTTTTGATGTAGTAGATGTTGATGATGATAATGATGGGATTTTAGATGTTGATGAAGCAGGTAATACAGATCCTGCAACCAATCCTGATGCAACCAATCTTGATTCAGATAGTGACGGATGTTTTGATGTAACTGAAGCAGGTTTTACTGATGTTAATGGAGATGGTCAATTGGGTAATTTCCCTATAACGGTTGATGCTAATGGTCAAGTAACCAGTGGAACAGATGGATATACGGTTCCAAATGACTTGAACTTGTCAGGCACACCTGATTTCCAGGAAGCCGGAGCTGCTGCAGCGATAACAACGCAACCAGTCGATCAAAATTTGGTTATTGGGGTGACTACATTTAGTGTGGTGGCTACAGCCGACACCTATCAGTGGCAAGAAAGCATCGATGGTGGTGCAACCTGGACGCCATTGGTTGATGGTGGAGATTATGCAGGAACAACTACTGCTGACTTAGCAATTACCAATAGCGATGTTAGTAAGTTCACTTACAGGTATAGAGTCTTAGTGAGCAATTTGGGCTATGCTTGTGATCCTACAACACTTTCTGCTGAAGCAAGATATGTGGCTCCAAGCGATTTTGACAATGACGGAATATTTGACATTGTAGATGTTGATGATGACAATGATGGTATTTTAGATACAGTAGAACCAGGAAATACAGAAGCAGGAACGAATCCTGATGCGACCAATTTGGATGCCGATGGAGATGGTTGTTTTGATGTGACCGAAGCTGGCTTTACAGATAATGGAATGGGTATGTTAGGTACTGTGAATCCGCCGGTTGTTGATGCAACGGGTCTTGTGACAAGTGCTACAGACGGTTATACCATTCCAAACGATTTAGATAGTAACGGTACCCCTGATTTTCAGGAAGCTGGTGCCGCTGCAGCGATTACAACACAACCTGTGGATCAAAACTTTATTCCTGGAGGAGCAGTAACCTTTGATGTGGTTGCTACAGCTGATACTTTTCAGTGGGAAGAAAGTACGGATGGATCAACCTGGACTGCAATTGCTGATGGAGGTGACTATTCAGGAGCCACTACAACAAGTTTGACAGTTTCCAATGTGGGTATTGGAATGCTTGGATATAGATATAGGGTGATGGTAAATAATATTGCTTATGCCTGTGACCCAGTTACAACGTCTGATATTGCTGCGCTGGTAAGTTTACCAGACAATGACAATGACCTTGTTCCTGATATTGTTGATGTTGATGATGATAATGATGGAATATTTGATACAGTAGAGGATGCAGGTCCTAATGGAGGTGATTCTAACAATAACTCAATTCCAGACAGATTCGAGCTTGATTCTGATTCTGACGGTTGTGACGATGTTGTTGAAGCTGGCTTTACTGATAATGACGGTGACGGACTTTTAGGGAACTCTCCCGTAACTGTAGACCCATTAACTGGTCAGGTAACTAGCGGTACAGATGGCTATACTACTCCAAACGATTTAGATAGTAATGGAACTTTTGATTTCCAGGAAGCGGGTATAGCTGCAAATATTACAGGAGATCCTGTTGACCAGGACTTTGTTCTAAGTGGTAGTGCAATTTTCACTTCCTCTTCTGATGGAGACACCTATCAATGGGAAATTAGTGCAGATGGGGTGAATTTCACGCCTCTTAGCGATGATGGAAAATATAGTGGTACAACAACAGCAATATTAACGGTTTCAGGACTTGTAATTCCTGATTATTTCAATGAGTACCGGGTAGTGGCAACTAATATTGCTTTTGTATGCGATCCGGGAGACGCTTCAGGATCTGCAAGCTATAATATATTGCTCGATACTGATAATGACGGTGTCTTTGATATTGTAGATGTTGATGATGACAATGACGGGATTTTTGATACCGTTGAAGGCGATGTTACTGATTCAAATTTAGATGGGAAACCTGATAGAATTAGTCTTGACGCTGATAGCGATTTCTGTGCGGATGCCATAGAAGCAGGTTTCACAGACCCTGATGGAGATGGTATATTGGGAACTTCTCCGGTAGCCGTCGACGCAGATGGACAAGTAACTGGGCAAGGAGGTTATACAACGCCAAATGATTTGAATAATAATGGTGTTTTTGACTTCCAGGAAGCTGGCGAGGCATCTTCAATAGAGAATCAGCCCGAAGAAATTGAGATCGCCCTTGGTGATGATGCCATATTTGAAATTTCTGCCACTGCTACTTTCTATCAATGGCAACAAAGTAGAGACGAAGGAACTACTTGGGTGGATTTGGTAAATGACATTAAATACGGTGGCGTTACCACTGATAGGTTGGTGATTTCTGATGCCAGAGGAAGGTTAGAAGGTAGTAGATACAGAGTGGTGCTTACTTCTCCTGATTATGCTTGTGATCCGGTAGCAGAATTGATCTCAGATGGAGTTAGACTTGTTTTCAATACACAATTGATACCAAGTGGTTTCTCACCAAATGGTGATGGTGAAAATGATTTGTTCAGTATTCCTGGGCTTATTGAAACACCTGACTTTACCATGGAGGTATTTGACAGATGGGGTAACAGCGTTTACCAATATGCAAATAATGGTGATTTGAATCCTGACTGGTGGGATGGAAGATCCACAGGAAACATGACCTTGAGCAAAGGTCAATTGGTCCCTGCAGGAACTTATTTCTATCTCATCCAATACAATGATGGAAATAAATCTCCTGATAAGGGTTGGGTATATGTAAACTATTAATAGAAAGCTTACGGGTAGGATATCCTATTAGATATGCTACCCTTACAATATAAAAAAGGGGGTAAGGAGTTTTTGGATAATATTTCTTGAATGACTCAGTACTATTTAAATGACAATTTGATTGTCAAATGAATAAAATTTAACAAATGAAAAAAATAACAATTTTCTTAGCTTTTGGTTTTTTATTATTCTTTAACGAGACCAATGCGCAACAAGATCCTCAGTATACACAATATATGTACAACATGAACGTTGTAAATCCAGCATACGCTGGCTCTAGAGGAACCTTAAGTTTAGGTTTGTTGGGGCGTAGCCAGTGGACGAGTGTGGATGGAGCACCAAAAACGTTAACTTTTGATGTTCATGCGCCATTAGGAAAAAAAGTAGGGGTTGGACTATCTGTAATTGCAGATGAAATCGGTCCTGCTAAAGAGACGAATATTTACGCTGATTTTTCCTATACGCTGACCACCTCGGAAGAAGGAAGATTGGCCTTTGGTTTAAAAGGAGGTGTGACTATGTTAAATGTGAATCTGTTGGATGTAGTATTACCACAGACGTCAAGTGCAGGTGATCCCGTGTTTGATGAAAATATAAACGATACGTTTCCAAATTTTGGGGCAGGAGTTTACTACTATACCAACAAATGGTATGCTGGTTTCTCAGTTCCGAATATTTTGACATCAGAACATTTAGACAAAGATAATATCAACACCAAGGCTTCCGAAGAAGTTCATTATTTTTTAACAGGTGGATACGTTTTCGATCTGTCAAGTACATTGAAGTTTAAACCATCATTAATGTTTAAAGGAGTTGCCGGAGCGCCGGTATCCATAGATATCAATGCAAATTTCCTCATGTATGACAGATTTGAAGTAGGAGCGAGTTACAGAATAGAAGATGCCGTTAGTTTGTTATTCAATTTCGGAGTTACCCCTGACTTTAGAATTGGTTATGCTTACGATTATACGATCTCAGAATTCTCTAATTCCCAAACCGGCGGATCGCATGAGATCATATTATTGTATGACATTGACTTCTCAAAGAAGAATTTGAAGTCACCTAGATTTTTCTAGGGTTATATAGAAAAACATAAAAAAAGGGGAATTTATGAAAAATTATATTTTGGCAGTACTGCTACTGACAGTAGGAGCATTCTATGCCCAAACTGAAGGCTCAGGAAAGTATACAATCAACGCACTTACCGTAAACTCAAAGAATTCTGATTTTGGAACCGCCTTTTATGGGGAGGATAAATTGGTTTTTGCCTCACCTAAAAAAGGAATTACCTTGGTCAATGATGTTTGGGTTGACAACAATCAAAGATTTTTGGAACTGTATGTTGGTGATATACTGCCCAATGGCGATTTAGATAATGTTTCGCTTATGAAGGGTGAAGTCAACACAAGATATCACGAAGCCGATGTAGTTTTTACTAGAGATTTAAAAACAGTTTATTTTACTAGAAATAATTTTTACAACAAAAAGCTAGCAAGAAGCGAAAAAGAGATGTCTAACTTGGCCATGTTTAAGGCTTCTGTTAATGATAAAGGAGAATGGGTAAATATTATTCCTATGCCTTTTAACAATGTAGAATACTCAGTTGGGCATCCTGCTTTAAGCCCTGATGAAAAAACATTATTTTTTATATCTGACATGCCTGGTGGATATGGGCAAACTGATATTTTTAAAGTAGCTATCAACCAGAGTGGTTTTGGAAATCCTGTAAATTTAGGATGGAAGATCAATTCTTCTGCAAAGGAATTTTCACCTTTTGTTGATGGTGAAGTGTTGTATTTTTCTTCTGACAAAGATGGCGGTATGGGAGGATTCGATGTATACGCAACAAGATTAGTTGATTATACTCCGGAACCGATATTGCTAAATGCTCCGATTAATTCCAGTGCTGATGATGTGACTTTTATTATTAATACCAAAACAAGAAAAGGTTATGTCTCTTCGAACAGAAGTGGAGGAGAAGGAGATGATGACCTTTATTCATTTATTGAAGAAGAGCCAGTAGTATTCAAATGTCGTCAATTGATTACTGGGGAAGTTAGAGACCAGAATACCACAGAAATCATTAGAGGTGCGGTTGTTGCGATAAAAGATACAGACGGAAATGTTGTTGAAGAAGTGGTTGTTGATGAAGAAGGCGTTTTTGAACTTTCTGCATATTGCGATACCAGTTATAAGTTGGAAGGAAGTAAGGAAGGTTATACGACACAGAGTAAATCGCTTACCACTTCTATGGAGGCTGATAAAAAATTAAAATTACTCATTTTATTGGGGACCGGAGAAATATTAGAGCAAGAGGAACCTGTTGCGATCGTAGAAGAAAAGCCCGAAGGTATGCCAGAGGAACTGCCTGAGGAGATCGTAAAAGTCAGACCGAGTACTTATGTGGTGAATATTGAACCGATCTATTTTGAATTGAATTCCTCATTTTTGAATAAGGACGCAAAAACTGAACTCGATAAGGTGGTTGATTTGATGAATAAATATCCTGATATGATTATTGAATCAGGTTCACATACAGACTCGAGAGGGATTATTGGATACAACACTTGGTTGTCAACCCGTAGAGCATCATCTACCGTAAATTATATCCTTGAAAAAGGAGTCGATTCAAGCAGGATCACTGGAAAAGGATATGGTGAAAGTCAGTTGATCAATGGTTGTTCTGATGGTGTTGAATGCACAGAAGCTCAACATGCAATGAATAGGCGTACAGAATTTGTGATCATAAAAATGTAATCGAATCAAATACTAAAAGCCAGCGAATTTCGTTGGCTTTTTTATAAAGTATTATCGCGTATGAAAAGTTTATTTTCCATTATTTTTCTATTATTATCTGTGGCTGCATATTCGCAGCTGACAGCTGCCCAATACAAAGTGAAAAGCCTGGAAGCAAATTCTGAGAATGGTGACTTTGGTACTACATTTTATGGAAAGGACAAAATTGTATTTTCTTCCTCCAGAAAAAATGGGATTTCCAATAAAACCTGGGAAGGAAATGACCAACCTTTTCTTGACCTATATATCGGCAACGTGGAAGCAGATGGAGAGATTACAAGAGTAAGACCTTTCTCAAGTGCTGTAAATTCCAAATATCATGATGCGATGGTTGCCTTTTCACCTGACATGAAAGAGATATATTTTACATCGAATAATTACATGGGAGGAAAGGTGAAATCCAGTAACCTTAAAATATTCAGGGCGAACATAGGAGATTCGGGTAACCGAACGAACATTATGACCCTAACGATCAATAATGACAAGTACAGCACAGGCCATCCTTTTGTGTCAAAGGACGGAAAAAAACTGTATTATATTTCTGATATGCCTGGGGGTTATGGAGGTACAGATATTTATGAAGTAACTGTTAATAATGGTCATTACGGAGCACCTAAGAATCTAGGCCCCTTGGTGAATTCAAAGTATAAGGAGTATACACCTTATGTTGATGGAGACATTCTATATTTTTCTTCAAATAAACCCGGTGGTGAAGGAGGCTATGATATTTATATGACCAAACTCGATGGATCCATTGAGGAGCCGATTAACCTTGGAAAACCCATGAATAGTAAGGGAGATGATATTTCTTTTATCATCGACAGAGAAACCCAAAAAGGTTATTTTTCTTCTAACAGAAGAGGCGGGAAAGGAGATGATGATATTTATCACTTCGAAGAATTAACAGTAAATCCGATTTGTGATCAAGTTGTTCAAGGGGTTATTCGAGATAAAATGACGGGGCAACCTTTGGCAAATGCTTTTGCTACCATTTATGATAGCAAAGGAGATAAATTGAGAAAGATAGAGACATTGAATAATGGTGAATTCTTTTTCAAAGTCAAGTGTGGAGAGAACTATAAAATTAATGGAGACAAATTTGGATTTTTTGAGACTGATACGACTTTGGTTACCAACAGGGAGAACGCTTTTCAGAATATTGTTACGTTAGAACTTGACGAGAAAGAATTTATCCATGTAAACGGTAAGGAATTACTCAATGTAAGATCCATCGAATTTGAACTTAATGAAGCAAATATTTTGGAGAGTTCTTATGATGAGTTAGCTAAAATTGCTCGATTGATGGAGAAATTTCCTGATATGATCATACAGTTTGGTTCACATACTGATTCAAGAGGTGGAGACGGTTACAACATGTGGCTCTCTCAGAAAAGAGCCTCAGAAACAGTAAGGTATCTGATTGGTGTTGGTGTTGATTCTAGAAGGATTACAGGAAAAGGATTTGGAGAATCCAAACTGATCAATGGCTGTTCAAATGGTGTAAAATGTACTGAAATAGAGCACCGAAAGAATAAAAGGACTGAATTTGTAGTGATTAGGAAATAATCTTCTGAAAATCAGTAAAAAAAAGAAAAGCATCACGCCATGGCGTGATGCTTTTTTTCTAGTATTGAATGAAAATTTTCAGAAAATATGTACTTTTGCGGCTTTAATGGAATTCGCAAGAAAATATGAGGCAGACTTTTAAAGAATATAAGGGATTGGACCTCCCGGCCATAGCCGAAAAAACACTCGAATTTTGGGAAGAGAACGATATATTCCAAAAAAGTATTAGCTCAAGAGAAGGAAAGGAAAGTTTTGTTTTTTTTGAAGGGCCTCCATCTGCAAATGGACTTCCTGGAATTCACCATGTAATGGGAAGAGCCATCAAGGATCTTTTTTGCAGATACAAAACACTTCAAGGATTTCAAGTTCAAAGAAAGGCAGGTTGGGATACCCATGGATTACCCATTGAATTGGGAGTAGAGAAAGAGCTCGGTATTACTAAAGAAGATATTGGGAAAAAAGTAAGTGTTGAGGAGTACAATCAGGCTTGTAAAAAGGCGGTACTTCGATATACAGATATTTGGGAAGATCTTACCAAGAAAATGGGACACTGGGTTGATATGAATGATCCTTATGTGACCTATAAACCTAAATATATGGAAACCCTTTGGTGGTTGCTAAAGGAACTATATCAAAAAAAACTCCTTTATAAGGGATATACCATACAACCTTATTCTCCAAAGGCAGGAACAGGACTAAGTTCTCATGAGCTGAATCAGCCGGGAACCTATCAGGATGTAACTGACACCACTGTAGTTGCTCAATTTAAAGTAATAGCATCAACATTACCTGAAAGTCTTAAAAGTATTCAGGGAGGCCTTTATATATTAGCATGGACTACTACACCTTGGACACTTCCTTCAAATACAGCCCTGACTGTAGGAAAGAAAATAGACTATGTTGTAATAAGTACCTATAACCAATACACCTTTAAACCCGTAAATGTGGTTTTAGCCAAACAATTGGTTGGCTATCAAATGGGTAAAAAGTTTCAAGAGGTTGGAGATGAAGAAACCTTAGAAGCATACAAGGAAGGAGATAAAGTGATTCCATACAGAGTAATCGCTGAATGTAAAGGAGCCGACTTATTGGAAATCCGATACGAACAATTGCTACCATATAGCTTGCCTTATCAGAATGCTGAAAACGCCTTTAGGGTAATTGCCGGTGATTTTGTTACTACAGAAGACGGAACTGGTATTGTGCATACGGCGCCAACATTTGGAGCAGACGATGCCTTGGTTGCCAAACAGGCGAAACCGGAAGTTCCTCCTATGCTGGTTTTGGATGATCGTAATAATCCTGTACCCTTGGTGAATCTTCAAGGAAAGTTTACTTCTCATATGGGAGAGTATGCAGGGAAATACGTTAAAAACGAATATTACGATGATGGCCAACAACCTGAAAGATCAGTTGATGTTGAACTTGCTATCAAACTAAAAGAAGAAAACAAGGCTTTCAAAGTTGAAAAATATAAACACAGTTACCCCAATTGCTGGAGAACTGACAAACCTATTCTCTATTATCCATTGGATTCCTGGTTCATTAAGGTGACAGATAAAAGAGACAGGATGTATGAGTTGAATCAAACCATTAACTGGAAACCTAAGTCTACCGGAGATGGAAGATTTGGTAACTGGCTTCAAAACGCCAATGATTGGAACCTTTCCAGATCGAGATTCTGGGGTACTCCACTACCTATCTGGAGAACCAAGGATGGATCAGAAGAACTCATCATTGGATCTGTGGAGGAGTTAAAAGCCGAAATGCGAAAATCTATCGATAAAGGTTTTATGGATAAAGATATTTTCGAGGATTTCGTAGTAGGAGATATGAGTGAGGAGAACTATGATAAGATAGATCTTCATAAGAATATAGTGGATCAGATTGTCTTGGTTTCAGATAAAGGGCAAGCTATGAAAAGGGAATCTGACCTTATCGATGTTTGGTTTGACTCCGGGGCCATGCCTTATGCCCAATGGCATTATCCTTTTGAGAATAAGGAAAAAATTGATGCCAATGATTTCTATCCCGCTGATTTTATAGCAGAAGGAGTTGATCAAACCAGAGGATGGTTCTATACCTTACATGCCATAGCAACGATGAATTTTGACAGTGTTGCCTATAAAAATGTTGTTTCAAACGGGCTTGTTCTTGACAAGAATGGTAAGAAAATGTCAAAAAGGCTGGGTAATGCAGTAGACCCTTTTGAAACAATGAAAAAATATGGCCCGGACGCTACCAGATGGTATATGATTTCAAACGCAAATCCATGGGATAACCTAAAGTTTGATCTTGCTGGCATAGAAGAAGTAAAAAGAAAGTTCTTTGGAACACTTTATAATACCTACTCCTTCTTTTCACTATATGCAAATATTGATAAATTTTCATATAAGGAAAATGAGATTGAGAATCAGGAAAGGCCAGAGATAGATCGTTGGATTCTGTCAGAACTTAATTCTCTGATTAAGAAAGTGGAAAGTTCTTATGATGATTACGAGCCTACCAAAGTCGCAAGAGCCATTCAGGATTTTGTGGGTGAGAATTTGAGTAATTGGTATGTAAGATTATGTAGAAGAAGATTTTGGAAAGGAGATTATAAAAAAGATAAGATTTCTGCTTATCAGACTTTGTATACATGTTTGTTGACAATTACAAAAATAGCCTCCCCAATTGCACCATTTTTTATGGATAATTTGTACATAGATTTAACAAAAAACGTTTTTGAGAATAAATTAAGTTCTGTACATTTGACTGAATTTCCAAAAGCTGATGAAGCATTGATCGATCCGTCTCTGGAAAGAAAGATGCGAAAGGCACAGTCAATCTCCTCTATGGTTTTGTCGCTCAGAAAAAGGGAAATGATCAAAGTTCGCCAGCCTTTGCAAAAAATAATGATTCCTGTTATGGATGAACAGGATAAATTGGACATTGAGGCAGTTTCCGATTTGATAATTTCGGAAGTAAATGTAAAGGAAGTCGAGTTGTTGCAGGATGCTTCAGGGATTCTCATCAAGAATATCAAGCCCAATTTTAAGGTGCTTGGACCAAAATATGGTAAGGAAATGAGATTTGTGGGTCAGGCCATCAACGGCTTGACAAATGAGGATATAGAAATCATTGAAAGAGAAGGGTCATTGACGTTTGAAGTAAATGGGAAATTGGAAAGTCTGCTACTAGAGGAAGTAGAGATCACCACTCAGGATATAGAAGGTTGGCTAGTTGCTAATCAGGGCAATTTAACAGTGGCCTTGGACGTTTCTATATCAGAGGAGTTAAAGAATGAAGGAATCGCCAGAGAGTTGGTGAATAGAATTCAGAATTTAAGGAAAGAAAGTGGTTTGGCGGTGACTGACAAAATCATTCTTTATGTTAAAAAGGATGGTTTTATAGATGAAGCTGTGGCACGCAATGCTGAATATATTAAAAATGAAACATTAACTAAAGAATTAATATTAAAAGAAGAAGTTGAAAATGGGATTGATATTGTATTTGATCAGGTGAATACGGTATTGTTCTTAGAAAAAGCAAAATGATGAGCGAGAATAAAATTAGATACTCAGATCAAGATTTAACGGAGTTTAAGTCGATCATAGAAGAAAAGATCAATCAGGCCAGTGAAGATTTGGGATTGATTGAAAGCACTTTTAAAAATGACAGTAATAATGGAACGGATGATACTTCTCCAACCTTTAAGGCTTTTGAAGAAGGATCTGAAACCATGTCAAAGGAAGCAAATGTTCAATTAGCTATTCGTCAGGAAAAATTCATCAGAGATTTGAAGAATGCGTTGTTAAGAATAGAAAACAAAACTTATGGAGTTTGTCGTGTTACCGGTAAATTGATTCAAAAGGAACGGTTAAAATTAGTTCCTCATGCTACTTTAAGTATAGAAGCAAAGAACCAGCAGTATTAGAAAAACGGTTAGATACAGCCGCTTAAGAAGGTCATGCACATGGATCCTTTTTCTAGTTGTTGTAAATACTTATAGTCAGGAAGTTGTCGAAAAAAGTATAAACTCCAAAGCTGAAGATATTCTTATTGAGTTTGATCTGATAGATCATATTGAATTGTTTAACTCTAAGGATGACGCCACTATTACTGTTCGTGCCGAAGGATCTGTACAATCACCAAGTTTCCAGTTGGAAGACATTGATGGGCATGTTTTGTTAAAGGATAACAAGATGCTTGTTTCGGAAGAGTTGCTTGTGGATGGTAAAGTATGCATCGTTGAACCCAACTATACTTCTTATCAAATATATATTCCTAAACACAGAACCCTCTATATTTCCATTATAGAGGGAAATTTTTATTCAGATAATTTTGAAGGAGATTTGAACTTAAAGGTAGAGGATGGAATTATAAAATTGAAGGATATGCATGACCCTGTAAAGCTAAGGTTGAATGCAGGGAGTGTATTTGTAAAGGGAATAAGAAATACAAAAATTGATGCAGCAACAAATCTGGGTATTTTGGTGAACAATATAGCAGAGGAAGATACGGTCATACCAAATAAAAAACTAATTCAGACCATTGGAAACCCCAATAGTTCAATACTTATCAGGACAATTTTAGCTAATATTTATTTGTATGGATCAAAAGACTAATTTTTAGTAATATTGTAGCGCACTAAAAAGCGTTCATTTAGTTTGAACAAAGACAAGAAATTCGTGAAAAAAGCAGTTTTTATAATCATCATCATCCTTTTAATTGATCAGGTTTCTAAAATCTATATCAAGACACATTTTGTATTAAGTGAGGAGATTAAAGTTTTGGGTCTTGATTGGTTCAGAATCCATTTTTTAGAAAACAACGGAATGGCCTGGGGTAAGGAATTTGGAGGTAAATCAGGGAAACTGTTTTTGACTTTGTTCAGGTTAGTGGCGATTGGAGGAATAGGCTATTGGTTGTATGATGCCGTCAAAAATAATTCACATCGAATATTGATAACCGCAATTGCCCTTATTTTTGCAGGTGCTTTAGGTAATATCATCGATTCTGTTTTTTATGGGATTTTCTTTAGCGACAGTTATCGCCAGGTGGCTATCTTTCTTCCGCCGGAAGGGGGATACAATTCTCTATTCTATGGTAAGGTGGTAGACATGTTGTACTTTCCAATTGTAGATACCATGTTACCTGATTGGGTGCCTAGTATCAGTTTTGATTTACCAACCTGGTTACCGCGTTACCGCTGGTGGGCGGGGATCATTTTTCTCTTTTTGAGAACCGAAATTTAACTTTTTTTGATCCGGTTTTTAATGTAGCTGATACAGCTATCAGCACAGGGGTAGGTCTGTTGATCGTTTTCAACAAAACAATTTTTCCTAAAAAGAAACCTGATGCTTCTGAGGTTATAGCAGAAGAACACAACTTGAATTAGGCTAATTTCATTCTGTCTTTGAGGGCATCAATCAATTCTAACAGACTGTCGATTTCAACATGATCCATGATCACGACTTTATACCATTTGTTATTTTCATTGTGTTGTTCGGGAACTAAATCAAATTTTTCTGCAAGATCTTGTGGAATATGAGAGGAATATAGTGTAACGATGTTCATATGTTCATTTCTGAAATAAGGAATACTTAACTGGTCCAGTTGTTTGCAAAACCAATTAGTTCTCATAAGCAGCACACTTATTTTCTCATACCAACCATAGGGGCCGTAGGTGAACAAAATCATAAATACCGCAATAGCGTTTGCACCTGATCTGCTTCCGCAAAGGGTAAGGTCCATTCCTTCAACGTATTCTGCCTCCTTAGTCAACACATTTTCTATAAGTCCTTTTCTACATAAATATACCCCGGTTCCATAAGGAGCCTGAAGCATTTTATGGGCATCTATAGTTATTGAAGAAATTTTTGGATTGGAAAAATTTACTTTTGTTTTCAGGTTACTAAAGGGATAAACAAAACCACCATAAGCTCCGTCAATATGCAATTTATAATCCAGTCCCATTCCTTCAAGAAGATCTGTATATACATCAGGATCATCTATTGATCCGAACATCGTGGTAGCCATATTTGCGATGACAATAAAGTATTTTTTACCATTGGCGACGGCTTCTTTAACCAGGCTTTCTAAGGCTAAAGGGTCAATCTCCCTTGTTTTAAATTTGACTGGGACTTGAAGAAGGTCAAGACTTAAAATATTGGATGCTTTTGGGATCGAATAGTGCGTGTCCTCAGAAGCCAATATGGCAATCTCATGGTTTTTGGCATCAAAATGATGGTTATAAAAATTTCTAAACACCCAGATGGCCTGTATATTCGCTTCGGTTCCTCCGGGTGCTATATAGCCATCAAATTGTTCATCCTCCATTTTGAAAATATCAACAGCGAGAACTCTTAGTACTTCGCGTTCAATTTCCTGTGTTCCTTTAAATGCGCTTTCCGATGATCCGAAAGTATGACAGCCAATATGATTTGGGTTGGCTACATAGGTTTTTAAAGTGGGCGCATCTTTGAGAAATGGAGCATCACTATAAAAAACCTTATCGTCGAGTTTGGAGGCCGGATAGCCCAGAGAAGTGTCATTTTCAAAATCTACATTTTCTTTCAGTGCATTCTCAATTCTTGTCTGTAAACTGTGATGAGGAATTTTTTTCCAATATTTCATTTCCTTGTATTTTAAAAACGTATTTTTATGACATCATTTGAAGCTGTAAAAATACAAATATTGATTGGATAAAGACGTGATAAACAGGGCTTGCCGATTGAATTAAATGAAATTATTAAAATGGCAAAAAATTTATTTTAAATTGTTCAATCGTTGTTTTTTAAATACTGAAACTGTCATTAACCAATGTTTTTGATAGAATTAATAAAGAAACTCAAATCGACTGAGGATGAGTTTTGAAACAAAATGAGTTCATTTACAGAAAAATAGACTGTTTTACCGTTTCATCTCTCTAGATTGAGGGTCTGAATAATCATATGAAAATCTTACTTTGGTGTTAGAAGTTCAAATAAAATCGCTTCCCGATTCTCCTGGGGTATATCAATACTATGACCGGTTGGATAAACTATTATATATTGGTAAAGCCAAAAATCTCAAGAAAAGAGTGGCTTCTTATTTTACAAAGCATCATGAGAATGGTAAAACAAGGGTCCTGGTTAAAAAAATTGCCAGCATCAAGCATATCGTGGTGGAAACGGAAACTGACGCCCTACTTCTAGAGAACAATCTAATAAAAAAATACCAGCCACGGTATAATGTGCTGTTAAAGGATGATAAAACCTATCCTTGGATCTGCATCAAAAAAGAAGCTTTTCCAAGAGTTTTCCTCACCAGAAATTTATGGAAGGATGGATCCGAATATTTTGGACCCTATACCTCTGTAAAAACTGTCAGAGCCCTGCTTTCGCTAATTAAAGAATTATATCCTTTGCGAAGTTGTGCCTACAATCTGTCATCCGAGAACATAGCCAATGAGAAATATAAAGTTTGTCTTGAATACCATATTAAGAATTGTAAAGGAGCTTGTGAAGGACTCCAGTTAGAAGAAGATTACGACCAAGATGTCAAGGAGATCAGGAATATAATCAAAGGCCATTTTGGATCTTCCTTAAAACGTTTCGAGAAATTAATGTTTGATTTTGCCGAAAGGGCAGAATTTGAGGAAGCACATAAAATAAAAGAAAAGATCGAGTTGTTGTCTAATTATCAAGCAAGATCAACTGTAGTTCATCCATCAATCACTAATGTAGACATATTCAGTATCGTTTCTGATGAATCTTTTGCTTATGTGAATTTTCTTAAGATCATAAATGGAGCCATTATACAGTCACATACGGTAGAGATCAAAAAAAAATTGGATGAAGATGACAAGTCTTTACTTGAATTAGCCATTGTAGAGATCAGAAATCGCTTTCAGTCTACATCAGCTGAGATTTTTACCCCCTTTAAAGTGAATATAGGAGATATAGTAAAAGTGACAGTTCCCAAACAAGGAGATAAAAAACGTATCGTGGAATTATCCATTCGAAACGCTAAATATTTTAGGCAGGAACGATTTAAACAAATTCAAATTGTTGATCCAGACAGGCATACAAAAAGAATTATGGCCCAGATGCAGAAGGATCTGCGACTTAACGAAGAGCCCAGACACATAGAATGTTTTGACAACTCGAATATTCAAGGAAGTCATCCGGTGGCCGCTTGCGTAGTTTTTAAGAACGGTAAGCCCGATAAAAAAGAGTACCGCCATTTTAATATTAAAACCGTTGAAGGCCCTGATGATTACGCCTCTATGGAAGAGGTTGTTCACCGAAGGTATAAAAGGTTGTTGGAAGAAGAAAGAGACCTGCCTCAGCTTATTGTGATTGACGGAGGTAAAGGACAGTTGTCATCTGCCTTAAAAAGCCTTGAGCTACTTGGTTTAAGAGGTAAAATAGCTATTATAGGCATTGCAAAAAGGTTGGAGGAGATCTATTATCCGGGTGATGCAATTCCATTATACCTAGATAAGAAATCCGAATCCCTTAAGATCATTCAGCAATTGAGAAATGAGGCCCACAGATTTGGAATAACACACCACAGAAATAAAAGGAGTAAAGGAGCTATAAACAGTGATCTGTCGAATATTCATGGTATTGGTGAGAAGACAGTTTTAGCGTTATTGAAAAAATTTAAATCGATAAAAAGACTTAAAACTGCAACGTTTGACGATTTAGAGCAACTTATAGGTAAGGATAAGGCTTTAAAAGTGAGTCATCATTTTAAAATCGAACAGCCCCCAAAACCGACTGCATGAAATATTTCCTATTGTTTTTTTACTTTCTGGCTATTCCTGTGCTACATGCCCAGGAAAATCCACCTGAAAATAAAGATATAAAAGTAGGCTTGGTATTAAGTGGTGGCGGCGCTAAAGGCTTAGCTCATGTGGCCGTCTTAAAAAAACTGGAAGAAGAAGGGGTGAGGATCGATTATATTGCAGGTACGAGTATGGGTGCTATTATTGGAGGCCTTTATGCCTCTGGTTATAATGCAAGCGAATTGGATTCGGTTTTAAAACTTTACGACCTCGATGCTCTTGTTAGCGATGATTTACCAAGAGAGGTATCTTCATTTTATCAAAAGGAGAATGATGGAAAATATGCTATTTCTCTGCCATTGGTAAAAAGAAGGATAGAATTACCGTCTGCCGTTTCTAAAGGACAAAATGCTTTCAATATATTTTCTCAACTTACAGAGCATGTGCATGAAGTGGATGATTTTAGTGAATTAAGTATTCCATTCTTTTGCATAGCGACCGATTTGGAAACTGGAGAAGAAGTAATTATGGATAAAGGTTTTCTTCCCGAAGCCATTAGAGCAAGTGGATCTTTTCCGGGTCTATTAACTCCTGTTCAGGTTGACGGAAGGGTCTTGGTTGATGGAGGTATCGTTGATAATTTTCCGATTCAAAAAATGAAGGAAAAAGGGGTGGATTATATTATTGGAGTCAATGTTTCAGCAGGCCTGAAGGATATAGAAAATCTAAATACATTACCGGAAATTTTGATGCAAATAGCAGGTTTTCAGATGTATAATAAATGGGAAGATAAAATTGAGCAGTCAGACCTATATATTAGGCCAGAACTTGAGGAGTTTAGCACCTTTTCCTTTGACCAAAGCGAGGAGATCATGAGAATAGGCGAGCTTGCAGCCAATAAGGTTGAAGATCAACTGAAAGCTCTAGCCACTCAACAAAGTGGTGAGTTCAAAAGAAGGTCTATTACATCATTTACGTACAAAGATGAATTTTTTATCAAGCAAATCGAAATTAAAGGAAATCGAAATTATACGGATAAATATTGTGTTAAAAAATTAGGTCTAAAAAAGAATGAAAATATCAGTCGAAAGGATTTTATGCGAGGAATTGATGTTTTGACGGCTACAGGAAATTTTGAAAGTATCTTTTATAAATTTATTCCAGTCGAAGGAGGCACCAAAGTTGAGTTTGAAATTATTGAAAATAAGGAATCAACATTAATTCAATTTGGAGCGCACTATGATGATTTGTATAAAACGGGAATCTTGGTCAATTTGACCAACAAGCATCTGTTTTTTAAGAATGATTTTATATCGGCAGATTTTATAGTTGGTGACAATATTCGATACAATATTGATTACTTCTATGACAATGGTTTTAACTGGAGTTTTGGAGTAAACACCAGGTATAATACATTTAAAGCAGATGTTGCAACGAGCACGCTCCCAATTGTCGGAAATAATGACCCTGTAGATTCAGGGTTAAAGGTTCCCTTGAGGTACATTGATTTTACAACCAGACTTTTCCTTCAATCAACTGTTAAAGATCGCTGGGCTTTTACGGTGGGAATTGAACATAAATTTTTAAACGCCTATACTGATGAAATCGTAGATAATAATACCAATAGGATCTATTTTGAAAGAAGTCACTTTTTAAATGCCTTTGGTAAGATTATGTTGGATACCTATGACAGTAAATATTTTCCTAAGAAAGGAGTCTTTTTAGACACTGAGTACCTTCTTTACGGGGTGTCAAGTAATTATAATGATAATTTCAACCCTTTCTCACAATTATCCGGAAGGGTAGGTCTGGCCTATACTTTTTTTGATAAACTGACATTTCAAGTGCTTTCAGAAGCCGGTATTACTTTAGGGAACAATGAGAACGAGGTATTAGATTATCATCTTGGAGGCTTTAATGAAAACTACATCAACACTTTCGTTCCTTTTTATGGCTATGGCTTCGCCGAATTAAACGAATCTGCCTATCTTAGAACAGCGCTCACTGCAAGAGTTGAAATATTCAGAAAAAACTTTGTGTCTTTCACTGGTAATTTTGGAAGGATAAACGATGATATTTGGAATGATGGCAGAATCTTTGAGGAGACCAGATCTGGATATGCGGCAGGTTATGGCATCGATACCATCATAGGCCCCATCGAGTTACTTTATTCATGGAATCCAGATAACAATCAGAATTATTGGTATATCAATGTAGGGTTCTGGTTCTAAAAATATAAGTACTAAGTGTTAAGGGTTAAGTCTTAAGTGTTAAAAAGGAGAACGCCATATCAACTTGATTTTACTCTGTTCATTTCGCATTCTCCTCATTACATCAATAAATCATTACAACATTATACTACCGATGCTTGTGTTTTTGTTCTCAACCACATCTTAAATCTAGTAATTAAATAGAAGAGAATAGGAACAACGACCAATGTTAAAAAAGTAGCTACCAATAAACCATATATAACAGTCTTGGCCAAAGGCCCCCAAAATACGACATTGTCTCCACCAATATAGATCTGGGGATCGAACTCTGTAAACAGGGTATAGAAATTTATATTGAACCCTATAGCTAGAGGTATTAATCCTAATATTGTAGTAATAGCTGTAAGTAGTACAGGTCTCAATCTTGCTTTTCCAGCTTTAATTATACTATCGAGCAACCTTTCGTTATCGAGATAAGCATGTTCATCGAGTCCCAGTTCCGCTTTTTTTCTATCGATCAGTAACTGTGTATAATCGAGCAGTACTACCCCATTGTTGACCACAATACCTGCTAGGGAAATGATCCCCACCATGGTCATCATGATTACAAATGAATTTCCTGTAATGATCAGTCCACCAAATACACCAATCAAACTTAGGAAAATTGCCAACATGATGATTCCTGGTTTTGTAACTGAGTTGAACTGTAAGATCAGGATCAGAAAGATGAGTCCGAGCCCTGAGAAGAAGGCTCCTACGAGAAAGGCCATTTGCTTATTTTGTTCTTCAATCTGTCCTGTAAAGTCAATCTTAACTCCTACTGGGAGATCTGAGAAACCTTCCATTTCAGCCTGAATTCTATTAACGATGGCTCCGGCATCTGTAAATCCTGGTGAAAGCGCAGAGTATAAAGTGACCACCCTTTTCACATCTTTGTGTTTGATCGCACTGAATCCAGAATTATTTTTTTGATTCGTTACAGCTGAAACCGGTATCTCTTTAATTTTACCCGTTGCAGGGTCCCTAAAGGTAATCTTCTGGTTAAAAATAGCACTTTTATTATACTTGTCTCTTTCATTGAATCTTACATAGATATCATAATCTTCACCGTCTTCCTTGTATATACCAGCCTTTGAGCCAAAGATTGAATTTCTCAATTGCTGACCAACCTGTCCGGCACTTACGCCAAGTTCGCCCGCTTTTCTCCTATCAATACTCACATACATAGAAGGTTTTGAGCGATTCACGTCAATTTTTAATTCATCAATACCCTGAATACTTTGAATATTGATGAAATCTTTCATTTTTTCAGCCGTGTGAATGAGTTCAGCGTAGTCATCGCCTTCAATTTCAATATTGATCGGGTAACCGGCAGGCGGTCCGTTCGCATCTTTTTCAACACTGATGGCTACACCAGGATAAATTCCGACAAGGGCTTCCTGTAATTGTTGTCTTAGCCTTTCACTATCCATGCCTTTTCGAAACTTGAATTCTCGCATAGATGCTGTAATTTTTGATTTATGAGGCATCTCAGCAGCTGATCCCGAATCAGTTTGCGGGTTTCCCGCTCCTTCTCCGACCTGAGCAACAGTACTTTCCACCATGAAATTATAATCATTATCACGGTATTCATCTGCATTAAGAAATAAATAGACACGTTCTTCAATTTCTTTGGTAATCTTATTTGTCTTTTCAATATCTGTTCCTTGCGGATATTCTATATAAACAATGATCTGGTTTGGAACATTGTCTGGAAAAAATTCAACTTTGGTTCTTTGAGTTGCCACTGAAGCTCCAAAACCAGCAAAGGCCAACAAGAGCAGGATTACAGTTCCTATGGCAATTCCATATGGTTTCCAACCGCTAAGTGCTGATTTCAATGTATTTTCATACAGTATTTCCGATTTGGTTAAAATATTGGTCTGAAAATAATTCGCCATTTTTCTAAGTACTAGCCTATAGATCCAAAGTAAAATAGCCGTAGTGATCAGAATAGAGCCAAAAATTTTATACGCTCCTCCAATAATCATAATTAGGATCCCAAAAAGGAATAATATGCCAGTGATGGTGAAAATACTTTTAAGAGACATATCATTGTCTTCAATACTCATAAATTGTGAAACCAACACAGAATTGAAAAAGATAGCTACAAAAAGTGATGATCCCAGTACCACTGATAATGTAATGGGAAGATAGATCATGAAATCTCCCATGATACCTGGCCAGAGCCCAAGAGGTATAAAGGCGGCTATTGTGGTAGCTGTTGAAATGATGATGGGGAAAGCAATTTCGCTAATCCCTTTTTTTGCAGCTTCTTTCCTGCTCATACCTTCTTCATCCATAAGTCTGTAAACATTCTCCACTACAACGATACCATTATCCACCAGCATACCAAGTCCCATGATCAATCCAAAAAGCACCATGGTGTTCATGGAATAGCCTAAAGCATCTAGTATCATTAACGACATAAGCATTGACATAGGAATTGCAAAGCCCACAAAGAGGGCATTTCTAAATCCTAAAAAGAACATCAAAACGGTGACCACCAGAATTATTCCGAAAACAATATTATTTACAAGATCATCTACCTGACCTATGGTTTTGGGAGATTGATCGTTGGTAATAGTGATCTTTAGGTCACTGGGAAATGCGTTAATTCTTGCATCGTCAACAATGGTTTGTATTTTTTCGGCTGCAGCCACCATATTTTTACCTGACCGCTTTTTAACATCAAGCATCACAACAACATCGCCAAATTCTCTGGCATAAGTTGTTCTTTCTTTTTCTTTAAAGGAAACTTCAGCAACGTCTTTTAAATATATGGGGCTGTTGTTTTCAGATTTCACAACGAAATTGTCAAGATCTGACGGATCATCAATTTCTCCGATGATTCTAATGGTGCGACGCTGACCACTAGAAACAAGATTTCCTGCAGACATGGTTATATTCCCATTATTAACAGCAGTGATCACATCATCAAAACTCACCTTAGCAGCCATCATTTTATAAATGTCAACCGCGATTTGAACTTCTTTATCTTGTGCACCTCTGATATCAACCTGCTTGATCTCCTGAAGGCTTTCAATTTCATCCTCCAGATACTCTCCATATTTCTTAAGTTGTTCAACCGGATAATCACCCGAAATATTAATGTTCAATATGGGCATTTCTTCAGAAAGGGTTAACTCAAAAACATTAGGCTCTACTTTGGCACCATTGAAGGTTGGCCAATCTTCTCCTGCTGTTTCCGAATCGATTTCGTCCTTTACTTTTTGCTTAGCCGCATCCACTGAAATATTTTCGTCAAACTCCACAATGACCATAGAATAATCTTCCTGTGACGTTGACGTGATCTCAACAACGTTTGAAACTGTTTTGAGCTTCTCTTCAATCGGATCTGTCAACAGTTTTTCAACATCTTCTGCTGTATTTCCAGGATAGATAGAACTCACATAGATTTTGGTTTCCTTAACTTCAGGAAAACTTTCTCTTGGCATACTATTATAGGAAGATAATCCGGAAAACAGGATGATCAATATCACCACATAAATAGTAGTTTTATTATTGATAGCCCATGAGGATAAACCAAACTCCTTATCGAGTACTTTTTTCTGTTTCACCATAATTAGGAATCTTGGTTGATTATTTTTACTTCTTGTCCGTCATTGACGCTACGAGCGCCCTCCATGATGATTTCGTCACCTGCTTCCAACCCATTGGTCACCTCTATAAAATCACCCTGCGTAAGTCCTGTTTCTATAACTGTTTTTTGAGCTTTTGCTTCATTGTTTTCAACCTTTTCCTTTATGATATATATATATTGTTCACCACTGGCGTTTTCAGATATAATTCCCTGAGGGATCAACAAGGCGCTTTCATTTGAATAATCATTTATTTTTAACTTTGCAGTAAGATTAGGTTTGATAGATTTTTCTTTATTGGGAATAGATATTTCTACTTTAAAGGTCCTGTTGTTGGGATTTATAAAATTACCTACCTGCCTTACCTTGGAATCAATCTTTTTTCCTAAGATTGGAAATTCTACTTCCACTTTTTTATTCCGGGTAATATTGGCTATATATTTTTCCGGGACCTCAGTAACAATGTACATATTATCTAAGTTCACTATTCGCATCAATTGGGATTGTCCGGGCATAACAACACTGCCTTGTTCTGTTATTACGTCATCAATGGTTCCTGAGAAAGGAGCTCTTATAATAGTTTTAGCTACTTGTTGTTCCAGTTGTGCAATGGCTTGGTCTTGGGCCTCGTAATTCGATTTGGCCTGCAAATATTGCATTTCACTTCCGATTTTCTGATCCCATAATCTTTGCTGTCTTTCAAAAGTGGTTTTGGCCAGATCTGCCTGTATTTTTAACTGAGCTAATTGTTGACTCAATCCACCATCATCGATTTTAGCAAGAATTTCTCCCTTTTTTACTTTTTGGCCATCCACGACATAAACATTGGTGAGCACGCCTGAAAATTCGGGATAGATTATCAAAAGATTTTTAGTGGTGACGTTTCCTTGTAATTCAAGATAATGCTTGAAATTTGATGGTGCCAAGTTAAAAGTGGTGATTAAGGGAATTTTTTTTCCGGCATCAAGTTCTGAAATTACGATATCGAGTTTTTTAATTTCGTCTTTAATCAAATTTTGCTCGCCAACCAACTCAGTCTTTTTAGCTCGAATTGATTCAAGATTTTGGGATGCTATGACAGCCTCGACGCTTTTTTTATCCCCACTTCCACAGGAAGCGAGAATAAGTGCTATTATTAATAGGGGTAATATATTTTTCATATTAAAATAAGTTAAGTGCATTTTCTAATTCTACTTTAGATTGAATAATTTCAAGAATCGATTGAATATAATCTTGTTGGGATCCAAATAATTGATTTTGAACATTAGTTAAATTAATACTCGTACTAAGGCCTTCAAAAAATTTTATTTGTTCTTTTTTGGCAATACTTTCCGCTAATACAAGATTCTGACTTGAAGTTTGAAATTGATCCAGAGCAAATTGGTATTTATTTTTAGCTGTGGAAACCTGTAATTTTAATTCTTCTGACTTCTCATTGAGATCGATCTCCGATTGCATTAAATTTATTTTGGCTTGCTGAGTTCGAGAACTTCTTTGTAAACTACTAAAAATGGGAACTTTTAAACTCACACCAATCAAGGAGGAATCGAACCAATCGTCTTGGCTTTCGAAGAAGACAAAATTATTATTATTAGCGAATTGGGAATAATTCACAAAAGCATTCAAAGATGGCATTCCTTTCGTTTTTTCATATTTCACCAGCAAGGCATCTGATTCAACTTTGTTGTCTGCGATTTTAAAATCAATATGGTTCTCAAGGTCAAATTCAGTTGCGATCATATTCATATCAGTACTTCTTAGAGCAAGCGTTTCAAGGTTTTCAGAAAGTATTACATTTTGATTAATGGGGATACCCAAAGTCAAGTTGAACATTTGCTTAAATATAAATTCCTCTCTTCTCGCTCTGTTTAACGCATTATTGATATTGGATAAGGTAATTTGCTGCTGTTCGTAATCCTGTTCTTCTGCAAAACCATTTTCTAATAATATCTTTGTTTCTTGAAGATTATTATCTAAGATCTCTTTGTTTTTGATAAGAATTTCAATGGTTTCCTGAGACACTAAGACGGTTCCATAGGCATTTATGACGGCTTCTCTAATACTTTGATCTGTCTTTTCTTTAGCTAAATTGGATATTTTTAGAAAGGTTTTAGCGGATTGTAAACCAACCAAGTAAGATCCATCAAAAAGTATTTGATTCAATGTTACAGTGGCATTCATGTTTTGCTTAGCGCCAAAAATGACTTCCTCAAACTCACCAGGAGTCCCTCCAATAATTTCTGCCGGGAGGAAAGTTACAGCCTGTTTGAGCCAATTTTGATAATCTATGGTTCCATCAATCTGAGGTAAGCCAAAAGAAGTTGCTTCCCATTTTTGTTTTTCAGCCGCTTCTATATCCAAGGCAGCATTTCTAACGGTATAATTATGTTCCATGGCATATTGAACAGCCTCATCAAGATCAAATGAATAAGACTCTTGTGCCTTTAAGCTGGTAAAACTCAGGGCGAAAATTATTATAGTTATTATTTTGTTCATTTTTTGAGTATATTAAGTAATGTATTCATTCCTTTTTCAGTAGCAATTGCACGTATATGATATTCAAGGAAAGCATCTTTTAGTGTCGATATACCATAAACATCAAGTGGAAATAATTCGTAATTTGTAAGACTCATGTTGCCACTAAAGTAGAATCTTGTAATTAAATCTATATCAATATCTTTCCTATAGGAGCCATCTTTTATGCCTCTTTTTAAATTTTCTACAATACAAACATTTACCGAGTCAAATTGTTTGTCCTTCACTTGTTTGAAAATTCTGGGATAGTATTTCTGTAGTTGATAGGCTGGTGAAGATTTTTCGTTTTTCAATTGGTCATGCACCATAGATTTAATGGTAAAGATTTCTTCAATTGGATCAAGGTTTCCTGAGCATACCTTACAGATTGTCTCGTTTATACCGTCCAGTACATAAAAAGTAGCCGCTTGAACCAATTTCAATTTGGTTGAAAAATGAGCGTAAATGGTTTTTTTTGACATGCCAAGCTCTGCGGCAATATCATCCATAGTAACACTTTTGAACCCTAAATTCAAAAACATGTCAGCAGCTTTCCGTAAAATTTTTTCTTTCATAAGCCCGCAAAGATACGTAGGGAAACTATAAACACCAAAAAAGTTTCCAAAGTATACTATTTGTTAACATTCCCTTTATTTGTCGCTAAATAATGCCGGCTGTTACAAGTAGGATGTTTTAAAATTTAAAGAATTTTAGCCGATGTAAACACTGCTATTCAGGGAGATTAATTATTTTTACAAAAAACAAAACAGTGAATATAGAAAATTATAGAGAGGCCTTTTTGAAATATATGACTCAGAATTTAATAAAAAGTGAGCCTAAAAATTTGTATGATCCTATAGACTATATCATGTCTTTAGGAGGAAAGAGAATGAGGCCCATACTTGTTTTGATGAGTTGTGATTTATTTGGCGGTGATGTCTTAGAGGCTATGGAGGCGGCTTTATCCGTAGAAATGTTTCACAATTTTACATTGATTCATGATGATATTATGGATAGTGCCGATCTCAGAAGAGGAAACGAAACCGTGCATAAAAAATGGGACCTTAATACGGGTATTCTTTCTGGGGATGCTTTGATGATTCAGTCAAATCAGCGCCTGGAGTACTATAATGGAACAACTTTTAAGGGCTTGATCTCTTTGTATAATAAGACGGCACTGGAGGTCTGCGAAGGACAGCAACTGGATATTGATTTTGAAACCATGACCAGGGTGGATCTTGATGAATATCTTAAAATGATTAGTTATAAAACGGCTGTACTTGTGGGTGCTTCATTAAAAATGGGTGCGATCATTAGTGAGGCTTCCATCGAAGATCAAAGCCGCATCTATAATTTTGGACTGAATCTTGGTATAGCCTTTCAATTACAGGATGACTATCTGGATACCTATGGATCGGAAGATTTTGGAAAGAAAATAGGGGGTGACATCATCGAAGGGAAAAAGACCTTTCTTTATATAATGGCGCTTGAATTGGCTGATTCGAATGACCAAGAGCATTTAAAGGCGCTTTTCGTGGAAGTATATGAAGACGAGAAGAAGATTTCGGAAGTTAAATCAATATTTTCGAAATATGATATTGATAAACTACTCTTAAAGGAAATTGAAAAATACACACATAAGGCTTTATCAGATGTAGAAGCACTTTCATTGAGTGAAGAAAAGAAGCAAAAACTTAAGGATTTTGCTATGAACCTTATGGTGCGTAAAACTTAATATGAATGGAAACTAAGCCTGTTTTAGCGCTCTTAGAACAAATTGAATCCCAACAATTGTTGAGCTCCGTGATTGAGCAGCTAAATAAAGATGCAAATCTTTCCGGGCTTGAGACTAGAATTGACACAATGCTTACGCCTAAGGAGCTCGCTATCCATGTTTATAATTTATTATTTCAGCTGATAACTTCAGATTTTGGTGCTTATCTCAATTTTCTATACCGCATTGATATTTCTGAGAAAGCACTAAGATCTATAAAAGATACCGAACAAACACAAATTGTAAAACAGGTCACTTTATTAGTCTTACAGCGGGAGTGGCAAAAAGTATCACTTAGAAATAGAATCCAATAACCGGAGACCAGGCTGAGCTGTATACACTTCGTGAAGAATCATATAAAACGTCGTAACGAAGTCCA